>JGI24509J20081_1000322_pt1 | contig 27350 bp, 24 predicted proteins | sample LinPmetageLP29_FD_20081 | JGI IMG/M metagenome (IMG submission 20081) | reverse complement strand
AGAAGATTCGTAGTTTCTCGTACGGTAGTAGGCCGAGGCGCTACTCTACGTTTATTAAGTAAGATAATCTATCTCCGAATTGTTTCCTCTTTAGATTCGGTTAATTTATAACTATTAGCGCGTAAAATTACGCGATTTTTACTCCTACGAAGGTAGTAGCGTAAGGATATTTATAAGACTTTAAATCGACGTACTATTCTACGAATAGTAGTAATTTCTTGATTCTTTATAGCCTAGATAGCTAATAAGATCCTACCCTCTTACTATATTCGGTTTTAAGGGGTTTAGGAGCGAATTAGTAGTATAGTAGGTAGTTAAATTAGTTAAGTAGTTTTTTATAGACGTATTTTAGGTTAGGTACGCCGCTTGCTTATATACGCCGCTCGCTTACCGAATACGTTAACCTATTTTTAATTAATAACTTAAAAATTCTACTAAACTATAAAAGAAAAATTTTAATAGACGCTATAATATAAGCTATTTTATCCTTTAGACGATATTGTTATTTTATAGAGTACTAAAATATTTAACTTTTTATATCTATATAATATCACTTTGATATATCTACTTTTAGAAGAGGTTCACATCATATTAGTAGATTTTTGAAAGAGATATCTTAGTTTAGAATTTTAGTTTGATATCTTTTTTGGAGTAGTCGGAGGAAGATTTGAAACTATTCGATCGAAAACAACTAGGAGATAAACTAGTATATAGTAAGATATAAGAAGAGCCTAAATATTTAGTTAGATAAATATTAAAAGTAGCGCTCTTTCGGCACTCATAGTAGAGCGACTCTATATGTATATAATAATATATTGTAGTCCTTGGTAATAGGAAAAATAATAATTATGACCACTCCTTATGGGAAGTCCCTATGTTTAGTTACAGTAGTTGGTATGGATATACTGGCTATATACTGGCTATATGTATATCTAGAGAGAAGTATGTCATGTATGGAGATTCAGTAAAATACCAATCCTTAAAAATGATCAGTTCTAGTTGCAGCAAAGTAGGCTGATTTAGGCGATATAAACGAGCGACCCCTTAACTACGGATTCTCAGCGGGAGAACCGGTAGTATGTATCTCGGTTCTCGGCTGGATACCCTTGATTCTATGACAGAGAGACCTACCTATAATGATTTAAGTCAATCCGACTTTAGATATACCGACTACTCCGTGGTATGCAAATAAATTATTGGAACGGTCACTCAACGGCGTCACATCAATAGTCTAGGGACTAGCAGTTTCCATGTTTTGTTATTGTATTATAAAGTGACTCTGCTTATAACTAGGTACTAGCAAAAACCATACGGCTCGAACGTACCAGTTCTAGTGATTATATTTGACATAGACAATCTGGTGATGGAAATAGGTCATCAATAGGTTACGTCCTCACCTAGATAGGTCATACGTTCATTTATCTACTATAGTCGGGGGAACTCCGGTAGGCACCCGTGATACGGGTATGTAGACGTATCTCTCCTTCCTATACGACGTCACCGGAGCGGACCTAAGACGTTACGAGACAGATATAGCTAGAGATGGCCCAGTGACAAGACCGTCAATATGGTAGTCTTGGAGCCTTGTCTCTGAAACGGATCCAGGGTGGTGCCTTAAAGGTGAGGTGCATAGTGGGGAATATATATCACCCGACCCACTCAATCTAACGCATGACAGTACATAGGTACCAGTAAGAAGATACGCAGCGCCCTACGTTGCCTAACCCAAGTAGGCAGCAATCGCGAAGTGAACCAGGTGATAGGGGACGCAGAAACCAATTGAAAAGGAATTGACGTAGATCCAAGGATGCAGAGAATATGGTAGATCTTTAGGATTAGAACGATTGATGATCATATAATTCATAGTAGGACTAGACTCTAAGCGGAATAGTTGAAATAAAAGTAACCTGATTGAGAGCGGCTAAGGGGGCCGAGGGCCTTGCTAGGTAGGGGATCAAAAACCGCATTGGCATTATTACGGGTACATACAAAGTAGTACTAGTACTAGTACTAGTATATACTATCAGTACCATAGTTAGAGCAATACTATTACTGGAAGTAGACATAAAATAATCAAAAACCAGAAAAACTAGGACGGAGGCTGACCACTGGTCGGACGAATGTCCACCGGTCGGGCACGATTGGCGCTGAATGGAACCAGTGAGGTGATTGCCCGCATAAGATGTTGTCATGCGCCATGGCCGGGGCCCAATTGAACCCAATCGCTGGGGCTGATCACCTTTTTTCTACCCTATGTCATCTCAGATGACTCCTCTTGTGACTCTCGTTATCTGCCCTTTGACCCTTTGACTCATCCTTCTTAAACTGCCTTGAGCCCCCCTTTCTCTCTTCTTTCCCCCCTCCCCCCTCTCCGCCCCCACCTTTGCCTACGACCTTGGGACAGTTGCATTCCCATCAGCTGGCTACCAGGCTACTAGGCTACCAGGCTACTAGGCTACCAGGCGACCAGACTACCAGATTACCCGACTACCAGGCTACGCCCAGTTGCCCCAATATTATTCGTCGGGAAGGCACCCGTTGACTCATCGGCCATTGGCGCTTAACTCCGTTGCCACCCTGAACAACTTGATACATGACAAATCGTCCCGATTGGGCAATTCACTTCCATTGACTTCTACTTTCGCCTTACTCTCGCCTTCCTCTTGTACATGGTTCTTCTTAATTAAATAATCTTCTCCTTCCTCACTTCCTCCTCCTCCCGTCCCCCCAACCTCACCCCCTGGTCAATCATACCAAATTCACTCAGGCCCGATTAATTGGAATCCAATACATCACCTCAATTTCCCCTCCCCAACCTCATCTGGAATGACCTCTGGTTTACAGCCTCCGGGTAAACACCCGACCACCATGAACCGTCTTCCTGTTTCTAGCCTCATGTCACCCCCAGAGTCCAAACCGCTGGAGACCTTTCACCCCTACTCCAAGCGCGACTCAACTTCCGTGGGCGATATCAAATTGCCCCCAATCTCAGCTGATCGCAAACGAACACAGTCGGAGATGGATCTGCCCTCGCCACCCGTTACTCCCTATACGGGCAACAAGAAACGGCGATCTCACACCTCCGAGCAGATTGAGCGCGACGCCGGCGCTGCCCGGGATCCCGTTCTTTTCCCTCGCCATGACTCCACGGCCGGTGCCTCGGACGAGCCGCTATTCGGTCCAATCCCCCCTCCCGCTGCTGAGGCGCTCGTCGAGCATCATATGAACTCGCATATGGCCAGGTTTGAGAACAAGCGGAACAAACCAACTCGCGATGAATACCTCCTCGCGCTGTCATGTGTACCCATCGTCTCGACCCAGTACAACCGCAATCCCGCAGCCTGGGCTCGAGAGGAGCGGGATACGCTGGAGCGCCAGTTGGTTCTGATGAATCGATATCGCCCGGGTGAGCTGGAGGCCAAGCTGAAGAAGATCGCCCCAGCCCCCGCGAAGAAAGTGGGTGTGGCCCCACCGCGTGTTCCACGATCTCGAGTCAAGCGCACCCCCAAATCTTCCCCCAAGCAGCACGCTCTGGACTCCTTTGACTCCCCACCCTCGGCGTCCAAGCCTCGTGCCCTGGGGACCAACAGGGATGATACAGACTTCAATGCCCTCCAAGACTTCTCGCCGCCACTCGACACGATTGGCAGCAATGCCAAGGCGCTGAAGGCCGACTGGAAGGGCCAGATGTTGGATTTGAGCAATGACCCGGACAGACATTTGCTCAGTCCCGCCGAGCTCAATCTCGCCTCCACTCTCCGCCTGTCCTGCGCCACCTACCTGTGCAGCAAGCGCCGCATCTTTGAGGCTCGCGTGCGAGCTCTGGGTGTGGGCAAGGAGTTCCGTAAGACGGATGCCCAGCAGGCTTGCAAGATTGACGTCAACAAGGCCAGCAAGCTCTGGACTGCATACGAACGGGTGGGCTGGTTCAAGTCCGAATATTTCCAGCAATATCTCAGATGATTCGTGCTCTCTCCTACCTTCTCCTTCCCTGGAATGTACAACTGGCATATTGCAAATGGCCTGACATTCTGCCTTCATATCTATCTTCTTCACTCCCACGGCTGGCCCGATAAATCCGAAAATATGTTTTTCCACCCGGAGGAAATCTGCTGTCTCCGTCCACCAGGCCTGCCACTTCAGGAGTTGTTGAATAACTGACTGCGCTCGTCTCTCGAGTCCAACTGATTTCGCAATATTAATCCGCAGCGATGCCTGGCTGTGTCTTCCTGAGACAGATATTCCAGTTCTCCAGGTGCCAGGTTCTTTCTAGGATCCATACTTCCACTTACCACGCGCCTCCTACTACGACATATTTTTCATGATCGCTTTTCCATGTCCCGCTATGCATGACGACACAGTCTTTCCCTGATCTCGTTTCTATTACATGGCATCGGTTTCATTTTGCTTGCTTTACTTGGCTTCGATCCCTTTCAATTCCGCTCGCAACACGCAGTTTGCTGGTGGTTTGATGCATAATTCTTTTTCTTTTTTGCACTAAAGGGGTTCATGACATTGGCGTCTTGGCGGTTCTTTTTTCTTTGTTTTTCTTTCTTAACCTTTTTCCCATCTAGAATGGCAGGCTTGGGATACCGCGGTGTTGATTGTTTTGCTCTTTGATTCCCGAGATCGTTTCCTGTGTCACGAAACAACCGGGATGATATGATACCCTGACCCGATACAATTCCTTTTTGAATAATATGCCCATTGCAAAGATGATCTCAGTAAGCAAGTTTTGATATATCACACGTAGTACATGAAACCTTGATGTAAAAGTTGGCCAGACCGCGCTTCCAATGGTCCGCCCGAGTGTGTGGGGCTGTGCACGCCAATCCAGTGATCTGGCTCCGCTGGGCGCCACCTTTTTCTGACGTCTCCCTCATTCCACCCTTCACCATCCACCATCCTTCACATTTTTAGACTTCGAAACTCATCGCCATGTCACAGGCTGAGGTGCCCCGCGTTGAGTCCTTCGAAGAGCGGGAGCGCCCTCGGTCCGATAGCGACAAGAAGCCGAAGTCCCGGAGGCCAGCCAGTGCGTATCCCCTACCCGACTCTCCTTGGGAGTCCCCAGCCCAGACTGACCCGATATCCTAGATACTGCGTTCCGTCAACAGCGATTGAAAGCCTGGCAGTGAGCTTTTTTCCCATCCCGGCCATTCCGCCCCCTTGCCGCCTACTGACAGTGCTTCTTTAGACCGATTCTGACCCCCAAGAGTGTTCTGCCGCTATTCTTCGTCGTTGGCGTCCTTTTTGCTCCCATCGGTGGTGTCCTCCTTTGGGCGAGCTCCCAAGTATGCGTGCCTTGGTCTTTGGATTGATAAGTCAGGCCGCAGCTAACATCCCGTGATAGGTTCAAGAGATCGTCATCGATTATACCAATTGTCCCACCGAGGCGCCCACTGGCTCCTTCGGAGATTTGTCGAAATATGTGTCCACAACATGGAAAGCGAAGTCGGGCACGCCGCCCTCCTGGCAGAAGACATGGAACTCCACTGGCCGGAACTGGATCTGTACTCTTGAGTTTAACATCCCCGAGTCGATGGGACCACCAGTGTTCATGTACTACCGTCTCACCAACTTTTACCAAAACCATCGCCGATATGTCCAATCGCTTGATCTGGAACAGTTGAAGGGCACTCCGGTCAGGAACGCGGGCAGCGTGTGTTCTCCTCTCGCCACCAGCGCTTCTGGCAAGCCCTATTATCCCTGTGGCTTGATCGCAAACTCCATGTTCAATGACACCATTGGTCAGCCGGTTCTCACGGGAGACAGCTCTGAACCTGAACCATATAACATGACGAATAAGGGGATCGCCTGGCAGAGCGACAAGGATTTGATCCAGAAGACAAAGTACCAGCCCGGAGAAGTTGATCCTCCGCCCAACTGGGTAGACTACAACTACACCGAGAATATTCCCGATCTCCAGGAGAACGAAGAATTCATGGTCTGGATGAGAACCGCTGGTTTGCCGGCCTTCAGCAAGCTTTCCCGCAGGAACGACACCCATGCAATGAAGCCTGGTCGTTACGAGTTGAGCATCAACTACAGTACGTCTCGCGTCATCCAATCATCATAAGAGGTCGACTAACGATGGTTTAGAGTTTAACGTGACCGAGTACGACGGAACGAAGTCGATCCTACTTTCTACTAGGACGGCTCTTGGTGGGAAGAATCCTTTCATGGGAATCGCTTATGTGGTTGTCGGCGGAGTGTGTGTTCTCTTGGGCGCTTTGTTCACAATTGCCTATTTGATTCGACCCAGGTAAGATTACTGCGCCCATCACCGCTAGATCAAGAGCTAATGCCTTATCCTCTCTCATAGAAAACTGGGCGATCACACCTATTTGACCTGGGATTCAACCAACCAGCCAAGTACCGCAACGGCAACGGGACGGGACGATCGCATTCGACCGGGTGTGTGAAAGCGATCAAAAGAAAAATGGTAACTTTTTTGGTTTCTCTTTTTCTTTTCTTTTCTTTTCTTTGTTTTTTTTGCTCTCTCTCTCTCTCTCACACACACAAACACACACATAGGTGGCTTCCTTCTCTTCCTTCTCTTCCTTATCTTTCTGTATGTGTTTCACTATTCTATTCTATTTGGTGGGAGAGTCGTTACTGTGAACAAATGGACTATTCCGGATCGGGGTGTTAAACAAGGAGTTGCATGTATCTAACATTGCCACAACAATGCGCATTCTTTCTGCTTCTGGTCTTGCCCTCGTTCCTTCATCCACCCTGGACTGACTTCATCCCGCCGAGGAATTGGCCAGGCATCTCTGGATGCTATGATTTGTCTGATTTCCTCCACTCCACCCGGTTTCTCCACGCCGACCATCTTTTACGGCATCCCTTGCGTGGGACATGCATTCCACCGTGACGCAGCATTCTCCGGGCTCATGGAATTGCAATGGGCTCGGGGGACTTGGAACGCCGGTCATATACATAGCGAAGTTAGTCATGAAGATCGGTCTCGTTGTTTTCGTTCATGGGCGTGACGGGGGCCGCAACCACAATAGTAGGGCATCTTAACACCAACCATCATGGTCCGTCAGTCTTTTGCTTCGCTTGTGGTTCTTGTCACAGCCCTATACATCTTACAGGCTCGATGTACGCCCGTCGTGTTTCAGAAAGGTGGTATCTGCGCCACCGAGGATCCAGATCCATCTTTCCTCAGCGCCCTTGACCAAGTCCGGGTCAAGGAGACCAGGCCTGATGCTGCCGGCTCCGAAGCTCGCAGGGGCCCTATCGAGATAGAGACCTGGTTCCATATTGTGGCCAGCAAGGCGGAGGCAGGCCAGGTTACCGATGCCATGATCAATTCTCAGGTCGGTTTTTGTATTCTCATGTACCCAGCTAGTCCCGTGTTAACCGTCCGACCCAGATCTCCATTTTGCAAGACTCGTATCAGGATGCCTCCATTCGCTATAGATTGCAAGGCGTTACCCGGCATGTCAACGATGTCTGGGCCCGCAACGAAGACGAGATCGCTATGAAAACCGCACTCCGGAAAGGAAGCTATCGAACTCTAAACGTCTATTTCCAAACCGATCTTCAAGCCTCTCCAGGAGATACTGGACGTGCTGATCACCGCGGGGCCCTAGCTTCCAATGATCTCTCATCCAGTGTTTTAGGCTTCTGTACTTTGCCTGATCCAAAAATCAATGCCACCAGTGTCCGGGCTGATTATATCAAGGATGGCTGCAATGTGCTAGCTAAGACTATGCCGGGGGGTTCATTGGATCTTTATAACCGGGGAGGAACCGCCATCCATGAAATCGGACACTGGAACGGCCTCCTGCACACCTTTCAGGGAGAATCTTGCTCCTCAGATAACCCTGGAGACTACATTGCCGACACTCCACAGCAATCCACGCCCACCGACGGCTGCCCTACCCGCAAGGACTCTTGCCCTGATTCCCCTGGGCTCGATCCAATTCACGACTTTATGGACTACTCGTCCGATGTTTGCTACGAGAGCTTTACGCCTGGCCAGATACAACGTATGCGGAATGTGTGGGCATCTATGCGGGAGGGGAAATAACAGGATTGGCCCAGTCTTGTAAATCCATGCTGCGAGACTCTGCTGCGCGGAAAGTCCACGGGATTTTATTTAGACTTGCTGGATTTCCAAGAAATTGAGAAAATTATGTAAAGTTACGCATCAAGTTTCAAAGGACTCTCTACGTAGAGCTCGATCTTTCTTTTGCTTTCCCTTCCCTGCAGGAACCCAAAAAGCAAACAGCAATGGCATAGAAGAGTAACACGATTATGTAGTAAATCGCCTGGCTCGACAAGTCGATTAGCGCTTGCGCTTCGTGCCCCGGTCATCCTCGTCGATTTTATTATCCTGGTCATGCCGCTTTGCCTTCTTCTCCAGCTCGTCCCAGTCCTCGCCACTCTCCTCATCTCCACTAAAGTCCTCGTCACTGGCGTCCGCGCTGGCGTCGTCGTCAAACTCACTGTCCTCCTCGGAGCTCTCGTCGGCTGCAGCCAGCTCGGAATCAGACAATTCGAAAGCCGACTCTTCTTCGTCTTCAGAACCCTCCGAATCTGACTCGGCGGCCAAGAACGACCAACCACCGTCGGTAAAGAATCCATACGGATCACTTACGACCGTCTTCATGATGGTGGACCAATTCAGATTGAGAGGGCCCTCGGTGAAGGCAATATCAACCGAGTCAAGCCAGTCTTTGACACCCTCCAGTGCCTCGACAGGAATGGTGTTAACATGCACAGGCGGTCGATGGAAGTCCTTGAAAACAAAGACCAGGTCGAAGTTTTTGAGACCAAACTGTACTCGCTCCAGATGAGCAATTTCAATCTCGTTTAGGGTGATAACCATGAATGGGGGCTCAGTCAATTGAACAAGAGCATCCGTGGTTGGTTGAATCAAGACATTCGAGCGATTGGGAACGCCGGTAAAACCGATCTCTCGGAAAGGGATATCGACATCAACACCCTCGTCCTTGCCGGCATCCGCAATCTTCTCAGCGAAGGCCTTAAACTCACGGTCAAGCGCAGCTCTCCGGCGTCTTTCCTCTTGCTCGGCCTCAAATTCTTCCTCGTCGCCATACCGATGCTTGCGACGACGGTTGCCAGTCTCGTCAAACTGCATTTCAGTGGCTTCGCGGTAGAATTGCACGTCTCTTGTCTTTCTTTTTCCAATCATGATGGGAGTCTTCAGGTGCACATGGATGAGGACAATCAGCTCATGGGCACATGGTTGGAAGAAAAGATGCTTGACGTTGCTAAAGAGCACATCGACATGTTCGTTGCGGAAAGGTGACAAGTATCGAAGACCGTTTTGGTGGATTTCCACTTCTCCGGGGACACGCTTGCCATCCAGCGGAGGCCGAAGGTAGACATCGGGGAGCTTAACTGGTCGGCGGTCTATAGATTTATGTTAGCATCAACGACGCTGCAGTAATAAGACGTTGCAACTGACTTCTGATTTCGACGAGCTTGTCTTGCTCGACCACATCCTCCATCTCCTTCTTCTCCTGTTCCCGTCGTAGGGCAGTCTTGCGAAGTTCGGTGATGTCCTGCGCGACCTGGGCCAGTCTGTCATTGTCCTTGGAGCGCAATGTCAGATTACGAACGAAATGAGCTGACGGATCTTCAAAGGGCTGGTCATCCTTTCGGCCCACTCCTTGGCCAGGGGAGAGGAAATTGATGCGGAGGTAGGCGTAGTCTCCTTCGTCGCTCTTGCTGGCGTTTTTGATAGTATTGATGTGGAAAGGCACCGGTCTTCCCATGATGGGCACAATGACAGTGGACGCTTTGTGATCAACGTACACGACGAGGTCCTTGACCTTGGCAGGCAGCTGGTTATCTCGTTTATAGGATTCAAAGCGCTTGAACTTCTTCTGGGCCACTCCGTTATCATCTCCAGTAGTTCCTGTAAACCTGTCCAGACCTTCCTTGGTCTTCTTTGCCGCTAATTCTTTCTGATGCTCACGACGACGTGCTTCGGCACCTTCGTTGATTTGACTTGGTCGTTCGGCACGAAGCTTCGTCCGCGTGACATTTCGGCTTGCCACTGCACTGGACTTTGATTCCTTCTTCTCCTTGACAGGCTTTTCCGGCTCCTCATCATCTCCAAAGTAAAAGGAGACAGAGTCCATGTCTATGCCGGCGTCTTTGGTGAAGACGTGAGGGCCGTTGTCTCCAACACGAACGGTGTCGGTGATGACCATAGAGTAGACACTGTTTCCCTTCGAATCCGAATCCTTTACGTCAGTCAGACCAACGGTGATTGACAGCGTCATGCCATTTTTCAAGACTCGGTTGTTCTTAGCGTTGAGGACCATGTTCGAGTCGCGCAACTCGATGCCAATTGCTGCACCGATGTTTTTGACCAGATGGTTTTCAAGTTCAGGCTTCTTTGACCGGACGAGGTTGAGTGCCTTGTTGTACAGATCCTTAGCAACCACCCCGTCGCGAACATCTTTCATGACCACTTCATGGAGATTCAGCAGGAATGCATAGTTTGCTTCTTGGGACTTGCTAGGATCCACCAGGTAAGTCCGACCGATCAATGAATTGTACGTCTTGTATCGGATACCAAAGCTTGAGAGAATAATGCCAGGTTCCAAGTTTTTGCCATCCGATGTCGCAGTCAGCTTCAGATCGTACGAGCCTCCGCTCTGAACCACTGGCCCGTAAGCCCAATCGATCTGCTGAGCGTCAAACTCAGATGGCAGGCGCGCCAGCTTGTTGAAGAACTTCGCATCGTCAATCTTGGCATCAACCTTGGCAGCAAGCGCCTTGTGAGTCATCTGTTTTTCTTCATCGAGCAATCGCGACATCTCATCGACGAAAAATTCTGACATGAGACCGCTGCACGCTCTGGAGGCATTGCGAATCGAAACCTATGTCTCCCATTAGAAACCTGCAGATGATGCCAGAAGGGGCAGCTAAACTCACCAGCTCTTCGGGGTCCTTGATCGCAAAGGCAGCCGAAAGCGCGGGCGTAATGTCCACTTCCTCCACTTCCTTCGAGATATCTCCGAATGCACGTTTCCAGTCGTCGGCGAAAGGCCCGGATGTGGTGTCTTTTGGAAGGGTGCCGACTTTTTTCTATTGAGTGAGCGTTAGCGAACGGCCAGAATGAAGAAACTGCTGATCTGCAAATCACTCACTCCTGCGCTCTTGATCACATCCAAACATTTCTCGAACGCCTTGGTCTTGGTCTCCGGGTCCTTTGTCGTCACCAGAAGCTCGACCGGAATTTTACCGCCTTTCAGAGGCTCGAGGAGTTCAGCTAGGAAGCCAGTAGGTTAGCATGGCGATGCGCATGGCGATTGAATTGGATAAAATCACATTTTTTGGCCGTAGTGACCACGTAGACGGCTTCAGTCGTAAAGACGAAGAGGGTGGCAGGGAACTCGTAACCGAGAAGCCAGAACTGCGAGTCAACGGAATTAATATCAAGCAGACATGTGGAGAGGAGCTGGAGAGATATAGCAGAAACAAAAAGCAGATAACTTACGTGCATGGCGTTGTTCTTCTGGAAGGAGCCCTCATCTGTCTTAGTCTTGCCCATGAGGATGATCATAGAGTCCGCGCCACCGAACAGCGCATTCCCCGAACGCTTGTCTGCCTTCCATGATGCGTAGAGATTGGATAGGTGATTAAAGAAATTGTTTTTGTCAATCGCGATCTTCTCGGCCATCTTGGGCGATCTGGTGCGAGCAAGGCCCGGCAGCAGCGAGACTGACGACACGAGTAACGGGCAACTGGGAGTGAGGTAGAGATCAAGAGTGCATGCGAGTAAGATCGAATCAGGGGATTGTTAAAAGAACTGATGGTAGAAGATGGAAGATGGAAGATGGAAGAGAAACTGCAAAAGGAACGTGCAACTGGTTAGGGAAGATGTCGACCCTTGAAGGAGGACGCGAAAAGCGCGTTTTGAGTCGCAGCGGGTCCCGTGCTCAGTTTTCCCTTTTGCGGATTAGCGGCTCCGCTCTTCTGCTTCTCGCTCGCCCGACGAAATTCGACGGAATACCACTCCACTATTCCTCTCTGTTTCTGCACTAGCTTTTTGCTCAACTTTCTTTTACCCGTGGACTTTGGGCTCTGCATTTGCAAGCATGTTTGATTTGGAATTCTACTTGGTCATTCACTCCAACTCCCTGTGATAGCATTGCTCTCTGCGCTCTTTGCTCTCTCCGGCAACCAACAAACCAAGATATCATGGCCTTGACTGCCTGTCAATAAATTCGAAAGCTGCAATGAATCCTATATTCCTTGAGCCTCACTTAACCGAACCGGGTCCTCGGAGAAAGTCGCGCAATGATGCTGCTACCGGGGCGTCCGCCGCCGGTGTCCGTGCTCTCAGTGCGCAGATGGTGGCTTTCTACTTCCGGGCCCCGATCAAAGCCTTTTTTCGCACTCGAGTTGAGTAAGTAATCCTGTTGCTCATGATTCCCAGCTGTACCTTCATTGACACTGGTATTAGTTACATGGTAGATCTCTTTTCACTCCTGCACCCAAGTTTCGATCCACTAATCGCCGGCTGTCGTCCTTTGGTATAAACAGGCGTTTGCAAGAGCTGTGAACCCGCGTGTTGCAGAGGGGAAATGGTCCATACATACCACTACCCCCGGGTTGTTAATACATGCTGTCCGGACATATGGCTGGCAATTCATACCGAACCAAGTGTTGCCTCCTCTGATGGCGAATGCAGGGTGAGTCCTGCGTAGGATTTTTTGATGGGATCGAAAGATCTGACTTTCATGATTTTCTACCGCAGTGTGGGTGCTGTTCTGTATACGTCCTATCTTCAGGTTTTGGGCGCCCTCCACGAACCCGTGTCCCAGGGAGCCAAGCGAATCTGGCCGCCCGCATCTCCTTCTGCCACCTTCACAGCCGGCTTTGCCGCTGGCACCATTCAGTCTATTATTGCGGCTCCCTTGGATGCCTTGCAGGTTCGACTTCGGACCAGCGACATGTTAGAAGGCCAGTATCGGAGTATGTGGCACTACGGACACCATAAACTCAAACAAATCGGTCTACGAGGCGTCTTCGCCGGCTGGAGCCTATCTTTCCTGCGTGACTCGCTCGGCTATGCCGTGTTTTTCTCCTCATTTGAATACGTCAAGTCCCAGTCATATTATTCTTTTATCACGTGGTACTATGGATCCTTGCATGCCGACCACCTGGACACGCTGCCATCATCCGGCTCCAGTCACCGCGGAGTCCCTCTCATCAAGCCGCACTATGCGCTGGAGCCGTGTTTTCTTATGATGGCCGGCGTGGTAGCATCGGTAGCACAACAGGCTATCCAGCATCCGCTGAGCAGGATTCAGGACCTTCATCTGGGACGGTTGGAATACCTTGATCGTCAGGCGAGTCTTGACCACTCGCGGAAGCAGATGCTGCGTCTATACTATCACGCCTACCAAGAGACCTGGAAAAGATGCAAACGCAAGGCCATGCGAGCTGGTGGCTGGCGACCCTGGCTGTTCCGCGGATTTGCGAGCAGCGCCATTCGCCAAGTGCCTAGCACAAGTGCAGGCCTGGTGATATTCGAACTCGTACGTCGGCGATATGCGAGTCTAGATGATACAGTGCATATTCAAAAGGACGGATACGATATCCTTCTTACCTAGGACTCGCACTATGTCGTGACTGAGGAGGAGGGCCGTGAATATATTGAAGTTTACAGATTTGTCACGTTGTCTTTTGCAGAGATACCCTATACATAGACAAGAAGCAGAATACCCTATGTGGGATGTGAGATGCAGGACTTTCCCAGACCCCTACGCTAGATAGCCCATATGGTATACTATAGTAAGTATGGAATAAGCCGAGAATGCACAATTAGGGTTCTAGCGACGTGTTAAGAGTGAAAATAATTGTACAACTATCATTCACGGCGTCTGAGACCCACCAGGTGTGGATCACTTCCCGGATTTGATCGCGATTAGGCTGAGAGCGACCCGTATTTGCTTGACTCCCCTGAAGTCCTCAGCTTCTGTCCTCATCGAATCTGAAGCATTGCCTATGTTCCAAATATGATAGGATTATCGAGACCTTAACTTTCTATCCAAACTCAACATATCCTACCTCAGTCATTCTTCTTGCGTCCCCCCTATATACAGGAAAGCGTGGATTCACGTCGAGACCCCCAAGCCCCAAGCCCGCCAACTTCCCCCGCCTGACGCTTAGCACTGACTCCGTCATCCTACGTCCGCGTGAGCTGTGTGTGAGCTGCGTGACCCAGAGGGAGCCCCAGACAGAAGTCCAATAGACTTTCCACATTCTCAGAGAATCGAGTTACTGCCTGCCGTGACCGCTCCTGGCTTGATCCCCCCAGAGCCGAAAGGGCCTCTCCTCCCCCGCCTAATCTGCCTGATTTGCCTTGAACGTGCGGAGAATCGACCTCGCATTTCCTTGGGCTGATTTCCAGCCCCGCCGCCAACATTCCTTCTCAAACCTCCCTGCGCGCCATACCCCTCCGTGCACTACCCGACCTCAACAAGTCCCCCGTGCTGGAATCTGCCAGCGAGAAGGGCAGTAGACGATCATCCCATTCGTCTGCTCGCTCCGTCGAGTCAGACTTCTCGATCTTGTCGGACACCGGTGATCTGGCCGCGGACCGGCTTCGGCCCTGCCTTCGCAACTCTTTAGATCGAGAACTCCTAGGTTCACGGACGAAAAGCTCGAAGCGGGTGCGCTATCCGCAGGATCTGGACGACTCCCGGTCGGACATAAAAGACGAGGAACAGGAAATAGAAATCCCGGAACCGTCCCCGCGGCGTGTATCCAGAGCCGAGCGTATTTTGGCCGCCATCATGACCCCCCGTAGTCGGCAGAATGCCCAGGCCCATGGCTTGGTGGGAAAGCCGTTGCTGTGAGTATTGTCTGGACAGGTGATTTGACACGGCTTGCTGACTGCGTCTTGTAGCTACTTCACGAGTGTATTTGTATCGCTAGGTGTCTTCCTCTTTGGCTACGATCAAGGCGTCATGTCCGGCATTATAACGTCCGTATCTCCCCAGCTCCCCAGCATTCCCCACAAGCGACCAATACAAAGGACTTGTGACCAGCAATACTAATAGATGAACAGCGGATGGTATTTTCGTGATTACTTTGGCCAACCGTCCCGGGCTACGATCGGCACCGCGGTGGCCATTCTTGAAATCGGCGCCTTCATATCGTCGCTTCTGGTAGGACGTATCGGTGACTTGATTGGCCGCCGCAGAACCATTCTCTATGGGTCCATGATATTCTTGATAGGTGGTGCTCTTCAGACATTTGCAACCAGCATGACCTTCATGATGGTGGGTCGGATCATTGCCGGGCTGGGTGTCGGTGCTTTGTCGACCATTGTGCCCGTTTACCAGTCAGAGATTTCGGTAAGATGAATCTCATTGAAGTCTCTCTGTTGATTTCTATGTGCTGACGAATAGTAAAGCCTCCACACAATAGAGGGAAGCTAGCCTGCATAGAATTCACCGGCAATATCTTTGGATATGCAACCAGTGTGTGGGTGGACTACTTTTGTAGTTATATCGAGTCTGATTACTCCTGGCGCCTGCCCCTGCTGTGTCAATGCGTCATGGGCGCATTACTTGGTGTGGGAAGCTTGATCATTTGCGAGTCGCCGAGGTAAGATCGGACAACCCGAAGCGTCTTCATGTGTTCCTAACTCTTGCTTTCAGATGGCTTTTGGATAATGACCATGATGAAGAAGGCATGGTGGTGATTGCCAACCTCTACGGCGAGGGAGACATCCACAGCGACAAGGCCCGTCAAGAATATCGCGAAATCAAAATGAACGTCTTGCTGCAACGGCAGGAAGGTGAAAGATCCTACTCCGACATGTTTAGGCGCTACTCCAAGCGGGTCTTGATCGCTATGTCGGCACAGGCGTTGGCTCAATTGAACGGAATCAATGTCATTTCGTACTATGCCCCCCTGGTCTTTGAATCGGCTGGTTGGGCCGGTCGATCTGCCATTTTGATGACCGGAATCAACGGCATTACATACTTACTATCCACCATTCCTCCCTGGTATCTTGTGGATAACTGGGGCCGGCGTCCAATTCTCCTGTCCGGAGCGGTGGCCATGATGATCTCACTTTCTATGATCTCGTACTTTATCTATATCGAGATCGCCGCCACCCCCACCTTGACTGTCATTTTTGTCATGCTCTACAATGCTGCATTCGGGGCTTCCTGGGGTCCGATTCCCTGGCTATACCCACCAGAGATTCTTCCCTTGAACATTCGCGCAAAAGGAGCGAGTCTGAGCACTGCCTCCAATTGGGCGTTCAACTGGCTTGTCGGGGAAGTGACCCCTGTGCTGCAGGGTGCCATCAAGTGGCGGTTATACTTGGTTCATGCCTTTTTCTGTGCATGTAGTTTCGTGCTCGGTAAGATATTTCCCCCGACGTCTTTGATGTTAGACATCTAATCCTTTATCTCGCAGTCTATTTCCTGTATCCCGAGACCAGCGGTGTCCGGCTAGAGGACATGAACATCTTGTTTGGAGATGCATCCACGGCTATGCCCACCCCTGCCACCGAGGGTGAGCGAGGCTCTCTGATGGGTGCTAGCTCGCCCGTTCCCTCGCTCGATATTCGACGGCAGTATGGCCAATTCGGTACAGAGAGTGCCATCCCGGGGCTTGATATCGATCCGCCATCATTAAGCGACGGTGGCCCTAGCAAGCCTGCGCGACAGGACTCACAGACCGGTAGTACTCGGGGAGAGGGAATTGGCGGCTGGATCTCGAATATGGTCAATCGCCACCGAGGGTCTGGTGCTGGTAGCAGCCAGAGTCAATACAAACGTCTTAATCAAGGAGACGAAGGAGATGGGGCATAGGAAGACCATGGGCACTTCCGATACCTCTTCTATTATACCCTTTTATCGTTCTAAATCATTTTCATGGAATATCATTCTCTTTGGGAAGCCTTTCTCTCATACCCTCCCTTTGAGTCGTATATCCAGTGCTCTGTCTCTTTCCCGGCCCCTGATGCCTTGTATGTTGTCATTTACTTTCTCCATCTGCTGTATTTGATAGAGCGAACAAAGAGGCTTCCTCCCTAGGCTCTGTCCGTTGATTTTTGTCGCGGGGCTACGCATGTATACTTCCATGTTGTGATTACGCCCCACGTCAGCATGGATACAGGGAATTCACGAGTGACAATGAGACTATGATCGATCAATACGACAGACTAACTAACTAGTTAGTTAACGAGCATGCCATATATTAGTCATATTCCCACGTGACTAGCTACAACTACTAGAACGTGGTCATTGAGTCTGAAGCCTGTGTTGACGTCTACTTAGTGATTCTAAGCCTAAGCGCCCGGCCGTCTAGATAGAAAAGCCCCTCCTGGCAGACACTATCCTATCTATATAGGCGTATTTAGACGTAACATGCTACCGGAAAGGGGGCTGATGTTACTATAATAGGACACAGCCACGTTCATCCGAAAACGGTCCTGGGGCGCTGAACGCTAAAGCGGAACTGTTTATTCTGGCCAACTCGGCCTCTTCGCTTCTTCCTCTTATCTCTTACTTCCTCCTTCTTCTTTCCTTTTTTTCTTTCCATCTGATCTTTTTTATTTTACTTCATTGTGGCCTCTGCGCCCGCTATGATTCTTTGAGTCATTCCCCGTGATTACTCTCCTTTACGAACTCCCTGGTGCTCTCCCCGATCCGACCCTAGAATCTTCCCTCATTTACAATCGACACCATGGCGGACATTGACACTGCCATAAGTACTGGGGCCAAACCTGATGCTGATCTGCGTCGGAGAAACGTCCCAGATGCTGGAAAAAATCAGGCGCCCGCCTCGCGAACCGTCGAGCACGATGTGAAGAAGACCCGCTCATCACAGGTGAGGCCCTTTTCTCCGTCCATTGTGTCCTACGAGCTTTGCTAACTTCCTTTTTTGGCGGCGTAGTCCCTCTCTTTCCTACACGTCCTTGCTGACTGGGAACCAATTATTGCTCCCATTGTCTTGACTGCCCTCTCCCTTTTTACTCGCTTGTACCGCATCGGTCGCTCCAACATTGTGACCTGGGATGAAGCTCAGTAAGCTACCCTCCCGCCAATACAACAACATACATCTACCTTGACTGACCTGATCTAGCTTTGGAAAGTTCGGTTCTCATTATTTGAAGCGCGAGTTCTACTTCGATGTCCATCCACCCCTGGGTAAGATGCTGGTTGGCCTTTCGGGCTACCTGGCCGGCTACAACGGGTCCTTTGAGTTTAAGTCGGGCGAGAAATACCCGGAAGATGTGAACTATACCTTTATGCGCGCCTTCAATGCTTTGTTTGGCGTTGTCTGTGTCCCTCTCGCCTATTACACTGCACGCGACTTGAATTTACGCCGGGCTACCGTCTGGTTGATCAGCTTGATGGTTCTGTTTGAGAACTCTTATGCGACCATTTCTCGCTTTATCCTTCTGGATTCCATGCTTCTCTGCTTCACTTTCACAACCACGCTGTGCTGGGCGAGGTTCCACCGCCTCCAGAATGCTAGCTTTTCTATGGAATGGTATGTCTGGCTCTGTCTGACTGGGCTGAGCATCGGCTGTGTCTGTAGTGTCAAGTGGGTCGGTTTCTTTTGCACTGCGCTCGTTGGTCTATACACTATTGAGGATCTGTGGAATAAATTTGGTGATCTTAAGATACCCAAAGTAAGTATTAACCTAAGCCCCTATGGACATGATTAACTGACTGGGGTTTGACTAGACTGTGCTTGCGAAACACGCCTTCGCTCGTGTGGGAGGCTTGATCGTCATTCCGTTGTTGGTATATATGTTTTCTTTCTACCTGCACTTCCTCGTTCTTGCAAACAGCGGCCCTGGAGACGCCCAAATGAGCTCTCTTTTCCAGGCGAACCTGCGTGGCACCGAGGTCGGTAGGGATAGCCCCCTTGAGGTTGCACTCGGATCACGAGTCACTCTTAAAAACATGGGCTACGGAGGCGGTCTCCTGCATTCGCATGTCCAGACGTACCCCGAGGGTTCGAACCAGCAGCAAGTCACATGTTACCACCACAAAGACGCCAACAACGACTGGTTCATCTACCCGAACCGCAATGAGCCCGACTTTGATAACTTTGCGGACTTGAAGTTCATCGGCGACGGAGATGTCATTCGCCTCATCCACGGACAGACGGGTCGCAACCTGCATTCCCACGCCATCCCCGCGCCGATTTCCAAGTCTCACTACGAAGTATCTAGTTACGGAAACATCACTATCGGAGATGACAAGGACCACTGGCAGGTCGAGGTGGTGGATGACGTTGCATCCCGGGATCGTTCAAAGATTCGCACCCTGACCACTGCATTCCGGCTACGTCATCCATCACTTGGCTGCTATCTGCGGGCTGGAAATGTCAACTTGCCCCAATGGGGATTTAAGCAGATCGAAACAACTTGCGTCAAGGAAAACAAGGCGAGCGATGTGTACACTCACTGGAACGTTGAGTCGCATACCAACGAGCGCTGTAAGTCCCCGGGCACCTTTCGATGGTACTCTTTGGCCCTTATTAGACATGGATTATTAACAAATTGCATGCAGTGCCTCCTGGCGACCCTGGCTCTTACAAGTCGCCTTTCCTGAAAGATTTTATCCACCTAAACGTTGCCATGATGACGTCCAATAACGCTCTAGTTCCTGATCCGGACAAGCAGGACGACCTGGCGTCGGCATTCTGGCAGTGGCCCATTTTGAATGTCGGTCTGCGGATGTGCTCCTGGGATGACAGCGTGGTGAAGTACTACTTGCTTGGAAACCCGGTTGTCTACTGGGGCAGTTCCGCCAGTCTCATCGGTTTCGGCCTTGGATTCCTGTGGTATCTTCTACGGTGGCAGAGGGGCTACCAGGAGCTGAGAAAAGCGGACATTGATCACATTCACTACTCCGGACTTTATCCAGTCGTTGGCTGGGTCTTGCACTACCTTCCCTTCATCATTATGGCACGTGTGACCTACGTCCACCACTACTACCCCGCTCTCTATTATGCAATCCTTACTTTCGGCTTCTGTGTCGACTGGGTCACCCGGAGCGCGAACGCTCGGGTCGTCACCGCGGTCTATGCTGTTCTGTATGCGGTCATCATCGGGCTATTCGTTCACTTCCGAGATATCGTGTTTGGAATGGAGGGCTCCAATCAGCAGTGGGCTCACCTGCGCTGGCTGCCCGGCTGGAAGATTGCCAACTAGTGAGGGAAATTTGAGGAAGATATGGTTTCCTGATACTTTTCTCTCTATTTCCCTGTGCAGATGTTGACTGACGTTGGTCCAGCGTCATGTTTTAAGGGAAAGACCCTACGAGCGTGCAGCGAGCTGGAATAGTCTTGGGGACTATAATAATGATCATTCTGTCTCTCAATAGACTATGCATTGTTGTAAATCGGATCGAGCTTTTTCGTTATGAATTGTCCTATCATGTACATATTAAGACGGCTTTCTCAACTTGAAGCTTCCCCTTTGCTGTAATACCCTATCGAGCCCGGGCTCTAGCAACAACCTCCGGACCAGCCACTGCCTTTGCGCATCGCATCATCCATGCCCAGAGTTACAGTTCTTGGGACTCCCGTATTGGACCCTCCAGAGGCCCCAAACCCTTTAACCCCGCTGCGTCGATCATTGAGGTCGTATCTACCGGCCTCGATATTGCGGTAAATCCTCTCAGCCACTTCTAAAAAGGCTCGTTCAACGCCATCTCCGGACTTCGCACTCGTCTCGACATAGCGCACGATGCTGTTTAGACGGCACCATTCCTCGGCCTCTTCCTTGGTGACCTGTCTTTGGTTGGATCCGGATTCCTGTCCGGTCAAGTCTGTTTTATTACCAACTAGGATAACCACGATGCCTTCCTCCGCAATTTGACGTAGGTCCTGGAGCCACTGCGTACACGATATGAAGGTCGATCGCCTGGAAATGTCGAAGACGAGGAGGGCACCGGAGGCGCCGCGGAAATAGGAGCGAGTGATGGATTTGTAGGTTTCCTGACCAGCAGTGTCCCAAAGAGAGAGCTTCATCCGTTTCTGGATGGACGAGTCCTGCGGCTTGCGCGGTGGGCTGGGGAGGCCCGAGGCTGTTGACTCTTCGGAGATCTCACCAGGAGCTCCAGAAGAACCGCGAGAAGGCCCGTCTAACCCCAGACCTAGCGAGGCAGGCGGTCCCACGGGCACGATCCTTGACCCAAATTCAACCCCAATAGTGACATCGTGGGAAGGGGAAAAGCGGCCTTCACAGAGCCGGATAGTGAGCTACTTGTTAATTAGTGCTTGAGCGGGGCAAGATCAACATCACGGGTACTCACGCTGGACTTCCCAGTGCCCGAGTCACCAATACAGACAAGCTTAGCAATGTAATCCCATGGCTGTGACATGGAGATAGTCGGTTTTCCGAAGATGTGGAGAGCTGCAGCTGCAGCGGCTTTCCTGGAAGGAGCTGAAGGTCGGTTATCAGGGATGCTGAGTCAGCTATCGGGGCCTGACCTGCACGGATGACGCTTGCATCGCCTGAATGACCTTCGCTAAAGCTCGTCTCAATCTCTCTTCTTCTTTTCGGTATCATATTATATCTTTCTTTCCCCTCCAATCCTCCTTTTCTCTCTCTCATTCTTGCTCCTCTGAACAGTTCTATGCTGGCCTGTTTGCTTTTATAACGGGCAACTCTCCCACCTTCCGACCCCATTCTCCACCTCGATAGTGGGCCATGTTCTCGGAATGTATGTATCGCCTTTTTATTTTTTATTTTTTCATTTTTATTTTTACCCTATGGAGGGTTGACGTTGGTGACAACACTTAGATGCATCACGCTTCCTTGCTCAGTCACAGTCACGAGTAGCCTCTCGCCCGGACGAGCTCCAGAGAACCGGTCGTGCTCATCCGAACCAGCGCCAGGGCAGTACGAGGAACCCACCCTCCCGCTCTTTCTTGAGAACCGGCGATCCATATCGACCCGGGCCATCACATATTTCCAATTTTCCTTTTGCTTCGCGAGCTTCCGCGCAACCGGCTCCTCTGTTCTATAGCGCCACCGATGAATTCCGGGAAGAAGACGACGAGACGGAACGAGAACGCGAGATTGCCGATTTCTATGCACTACAACGATCAAGACGGCAGTTTGGTGACAGCAATCTCAAGGACTCCTCAGAACTCGAGTACTCCTCCGAACATTCGGCCGGTTTTCATGAAGGACATTCTCCCTACAATGATCGCCCCGGTAATGGCAAAGGGATCAAGAGCTCGTGGCGTGGAGAAAAGGAAGCACCTGCTCCTCGTCACTCCCGAATCGAAACTGTGACCGAAGTGATGGAGCATGAGCCTGTTCCTTTCACGGGCTCCGAAAGTAGCAAGGCTCATGGCAATCTGGTGGATATCGGACTAGGGGATTCCCTACTGGGCAACCTCGAGGACGAGGTCCGTTCCCAGTCCGAAATCGTCGGTGATGACCCGCCTATTCAGCGCTTCCGAGAAAGACCTTTGACTCAAGAGGACCCTTTCAAATTCAGTTCATTCAGCTCTCCTACTGAGCATACCAAACCGCTCACATCCGAGGTGGCTCGACCGCCAAGTTCAGCGGCTTCTTTTCCCGCATCTATTTCGCCGCTCGCTTCGGAAACCTCCATGCATGACATATTCTGGGGACAGCTGTTCCTCATATCTCTCGCTGGGTTATTTGCCACATCTTTCCTGGTCTGGTTGCACACATCTACGCCATCCGGTGACAAGTCTAAATGGGGCGACACAATCTACTTGACTGTCCACGGTTCTTTCTTCCTTCTTGGGATATACACTCTCGTCTCCATTCTCGTGTCTCTCCTTTGGCTTGCTTTGCTACGATCTTACGTCGGACTTCTAGTCTATGTGATTATTGTCGCCGTTCCCACTATCCTATTTTCCTTCTCCCTGTATCCCTTTGTCTCGAGTTTCAAGGGCGCATGGCATGGATCCAGCATCCAGGATAAGGCGATGCGCTGGGGCTCTTTCATCCCTTTACTTATGGCCGGCATATGGACTTACAATGTCATTCGGGGACGTCGATCCATTAAAAAGGCGATTGGCATTCTCGAATTTGCATGTCGAATTTTGGCCGCAAATCCCGAATTGCTTGCCCTCGGACTGGGTGTTCTTGTCTGCGTAGTATCATGGACGTGGATTTGGATGCTGATGTTCACCCGCGTCTTCTTGGGCGGGCACCTGGCTGGACCGCGATCCTTCATCGTTGATCTGAGCAGCTGGTGGCTGGGGGTTTATTTCGTCGTGTTCTATCTATGGTCGCTGGGAGTGATTGCTGGGATCCAGCGCGCCGTCACGGCCGCGACAGTGAGCCAGTGGTACTTCCATCGCCTGGCGAATCCGGCACCCACATCACGGCAGATCATTCAGGCTGCCGTCGTGCATGCAACCACCACTCTGTTCGGCACGATCTGTCTGTCTCGTTTCCTGGGCTTGTTGATTCGGCTTCCGTTGATAATACTCCCCAGCCGTCTGTCCTCGTTGCTCAGCCTCTTTGCCTATTCTCTAATCCCCACACCCATTGCCTACCTAACCAACCCTCTCTCCCTCACCTACGCGGCCATCCATTCCCAGCCATTATCGGCATCTGCGCGCGGATTGAGCCAGATGACAATTTTGGCCCCATCGGCAGCCTCATCGTCCCTGCATCCTCGCGCCTATTCCCGCTCTCCGGGAGCTTCCGCATCTCTTCTTTCCTACCGTCTTTCAAAGTTGATCCTTCATGCCACGCGCTTTATCATGTCTTTGGCCTTGGGCTTCGGTGGCTGGGTCACCACAGCTCGAAGCTTGGCCACTGCCGCTACTGGCGATACGATCCGGGGCAGCTTGTATGCCTACGTGGTTGGTCTGATAGCGGCAGCGATTGGGTGGAGCATCTTGGGTGCCATGGAAAGTGTCATTGCAGATATCGTGGATGCCTCTGTGATCTGCTGGGCCAGCGAAGTTGGCATCTATGGCCGGGAAGCCCGCTACTGCCGTGAGGCTGGCTGGCTCTTTGGCGACTCGAACTCGGATTTCCGACCGGAGTATGGAGAAGTCTAGTCGCATTTTGTTTGTCCTTGCGTTTTTTGAGCGACTGTTTTCCCCCTTCCATTTTCTCTGGTGTCTCATGACCTTTTTTCTTTACGATTTAGAGTATAGTTTGAGCGGGTATCACATGGCGATCGATCTTAGCGACACTGAGTTAACGGCGTTGTACAATGGCATTTCCCTTCTTACTCTTCATTCTGACTTCTCCCTCGAGACACGAAACGTAAGATGGGGTGAGTAAGTAAACGAGTCATTTGTATTGGCCGTGGTATATTCAAACATCGAATAGCTACACATCAGAAAAAGAAATCCAGTGCTCGTGGTATCATCGTTAGAAAAGAAATCACATCGAATGCAACGAAAAAGAGGAAAATAAAATGAAACAATAAAAAAAAAAGCCGCCCCCTGGAACGCCGCAAGGGTCTTAGCCCGTCATTAAAGAGACAGACGCCGCTTCCACTCCACATCTTGCTGTGCGCACCATTCCTTGAGCATTGAATAACCGAAACGCACTACTTCAATGGGTGGAGTGGTACCCCCAAATGGAAGAAAATAATCACCGGCGTAGTCCCCGGCTTTGAGTGGTATCTTGCCTCGCTCGGCATGATTGTGAGACCGATGAGACCAAGTGGTGGGAAAGTTCTGATGAAGAACGTCCTCGGAGAGAGCCCGTGTCCCCTCCAACCATAGCTTCTGCGACTCCCGGTAGCACTCGAGAAGTCGAGTCCTCAGCTCGAGGAACTCCTTTCGGCTTTTCTTGTTCTCATCCGACAATATGGTATTGCCATCGCTTCCGGGAGTGGGAGTGGGCACCGGGGTGTGCTCGCCCGGTAATGGGCTCACTGCAAGACGTTCGAGGTCTAAGGCGTGGATGGCATCGTAAGACACGGCACCCAAGAGAAGACAGAGACCGTGCAGGACGGGATATGAGGCGCTGTAATTGCGGACTACTCGCCAGTATGCCAGAATGGATACCCAGGCAGAAGAATCCCCGCCCTGGCGCATCAGGGCCTTGGATTGATCGTCGGCGACAAAGGCAAGAATGAAGCACATGATGGCCTCAATTGCAGTCACCAAAGCCAGCTTCTCATCCGTGGCCGAGGCTCCGCTCTTGGTCCTCGACCGTTCGGAGGCATGTTTCAATTCTCGACCGGTGTTGCTGAACTTCTGGAACTCATCACGCCAGGCTCGACGCTCGTTATTACGAGGACGGCTATCTGACTGGGAAGGCGATTCTTTCGATCCCGGGTCCACCGAGTGCCGTTTGTTCGCCAGGTTCACGGGGGTCTTGCCGCCAGCCTCTCCGGGATCAACTCGGCGTGAAACGGATGCTTTGGGATCTTTCACTGATGTTAATGTAGTAGACTTGGGTTTGTCGTTTCTAGATGGGAGAGAACTGGAGGCTGGCGTAAGGGGCTTTTCGGCAGATCCTGTGCGTTCCTTGAGACCGCCACATGCAGGATCCAGCAATGCTTCTGGCCCGGGCTTGGTCTTTGTTCTTGGTTTATCAGATGCAGTAGGACCGCGAGATGAGCCGGCATCTCTTCTCCTTTCAAGATGGGATGCGTCTTCATGGTCTGTATCCTGACCTGGCGGCGAATCGGACCAATGTGCTTTCCTCTTACCGGAAAATTTGAGAAGGCCTTCGACCCGTCGGCGATTTGCCTTGCCATACCGCAGTTTGACGATGCAATGTTGCTTTGAGGACTGAGAGTCTCTTAATGAAGTTCCGGCGCGAGTATTCTGGACATTTGAGTTGTTACCGCCGTCATCCCGCTTTCCTTTGCTGGTTGCGATGTCGCGCTTAGGTGAATGACGAGCTGGCGACCGTTCCTCGAATCTTGCCAGCTCCTTCTCGAGATCCGGCGGTAGTGTAGGAGAAAGCAACCGTGGCAGTTTAGTCGCGGGGGGAGTCGAGGTGGGGGGAAGCTTTGTCGGAGGGAGAGTAGGTGATAGTAGGGCGGGCAGCCTTGGAGATTGTGGTTTCTTCGAAGCAGCTTCCGCGCGAGGCTCCTTCTCGGGGGATAGTCGCGGTTTCTTAGGAGAATGCATCTCGGGGCCCATGGCCTGCTGAGAGCCGAAACTGTCTATATCGGACGTCGAGGGCCGTTTCTTGGGGCTCTTGGAAGGGGAAAGATGTGAATGCGATTTGAATGGTAGAGGCGGGTCGGTCTTGTCGCTCCTCTTTGAGGCGTCGAGTTGGGGAGCTGGCTGGGTTTCTTCGCGCTTGGAGTGGGAGCCGTCGCGCATTTGCTGATCGTGACTCATGGAAGACGCGACAGGTCCGGTAGTCTTTTGGTGCTTGTAGTCCTTCAGGCTGATCTTCTTCTTAGCTACCGTCTCTTTCGGGGTCTCTGTTGTGCTCGGCGCCGACGAACGATCAGCCATCATGCGCCCCGACTCGTCTGACCAATCTCCCACGGCCACAAGCAACGAATCCGTGTCGTGGTGTCTCAGGAAGGTCATATATTGAAGTTCCTCTTCCCCTGGGCTGAACGGGCGGTCATGTCCTACTGCCCAATTGTTCGCGGAACGGGACCCCAGGCGGAAAGGCGCATTCGTCGGGAGGGTGAGAAGATAAGGGTGAGGTGGAAGGACGTCGTCGGATAGACGCTTCAATCGTTGGTCGAGAGCTTCGAGCTCAGATGCAAAGGGCTGATTCGCGAGTTGGGAGATAGTCGTATCCGCAGAGGGGGGCTGATCGTTTACCGACATCGCAGTCCGCGGAGTTGAGCGACTTGGTAAACCATCGATCGTACTGGGCACCGAGCAGATAATTCGCCGAGCTGGAGCGTGTCACCAAAGCTGTAGTCCCTGGTAGCATGCGCCTGGGGGAGAATCGGGAGTCAAAACATCGAGGCGAGGGCGGAGAGATCTACACCGGCCTCGGGGTGGCTCATCGGAGCATCGTATCGAGATCCCCGGGTTAAGATTATCTTTTGAAGTAAGGGTGACGGAAGAAAAGAAGGTAAAGGGCCACACAGTGGTTCACGGGGATGATGAAAGGTGAATGGGTGAATTGGGGTTTCTATTTCGGGGGGGAGTTGAACTCGCCGCTTTTAGCGTCGACTTGTAGTAGCTGAGCGATAGCGATGCCATTAAGCATAAGATAAGTACTTTGGCTCGAGTGAACCAGGTATTGGAGATGGGTTTCTTGATTTCTTGATTTCTTCCCATATTTATACATTATCTATAGTAACACGATAACCGACTTGATTTGGTTTCAAGACCGAAGTATATAGACACCTAGGTGAGTTCAGTGTTTCAGTATTTTCAGTCTTTCAACCATATATATATATATATATATATAT
>JGI24509J20081_1000318_pt1 | contig 27753 bp, 23 predicted proteins | sample LinPmetageLP29_FD_20081 | JGI IMG/M metagenome (IMG submission 20081) | reverse complement strand
AAAAAAAAAAAAAAAAAAAAAAAAAAAAAGGACGTACAATCTTTAGTGTATTCGTGGGAGAAAGCAAATCAAGGGGAACCCTGTAAAAGATAGCCTCGTCATCCGGTGATAGCATATTTCCACCTTCACTTCCCAACAGACGCACGAAGGAGCCACATAGTCAGCATAAAAGCGCGGTAGGCGTTGATACCCTCATCTTTTCATGGCTCACAGATATTTCACCATTTGGAGATCACTGAAGATGAGCATCCGAGACCCAATGACTACCGCCAGCACATCGATACCCGCCACTCTGTTTGATCCATCGAAATCCCGCAACACAAACCCCAATTTCCCTGAGCTTCTGTTGATTAGCTTGTTCCTTGCAACGCAGCTGACTCAAAACTTCTCGCTTCGTTTCAAGTTCTCTCGCGAGTGCCTCCTGTCTCCTCCGGCCCATTTCATGCTGCAATCGGGCTTGCTCGTGGCCTCTCCTCAGATCTTCATCTGCATTCTGTCTTGCTTCTTCGGCTTCTCTTGCTGCCCTGTCCTCTTTTTCTTTCAGTCTTAGGATCTTATTGTTTTGCTCTTCCTCTTCTACAACATGCAAGTACTCCTTCCCCTCCGCCTCGGCTGCGGCTTTATCTTTTGCCAGTTGGTTCCAGACTTCATCAGTGACACCGGGGTCGCGCTCATCCATGGCAGCTTGCTGTTGCGTGTCAGGTTCAATCGTCGTATCTGGTTTGGCACTGGATGCTACGTCCGCCTTAGGGTTATGGCTTTTTAGTTGGGCCATAGGTCGGCTCAAATCTCGGGTGCGTAGAGGCAGGTTCGTTTGCTCTCCACGATTGTTTGCGGGTGAAAGGCGCTGATCCAGGTAGTTCTCGCGATTAGAACGCTCATTGATCATAGAACCGAGTTCCTCAATGACAGTTTCTTTGCTCAACAGCAAGTTCTTCTGACTGCAGGATTGGAATGACTTTAGAGTCCTCCCAAAGATGTTCTTTGCCAGGGTCCTAACATCTCGTGCGTTGGCCCAGCTTGCGGTTTTGGAAAGAATGTCAAAGCAACGCGTCATCTCCTTCGTGAAGTCGGGCTCTAAACTTTGCAAGCAAGTGATGTCAAATCTCACCTGCGACTTGCCCAAGAGATCGCTTTTTTCTTTCGACAATAGCTCATCAAGCAATTGAATGCAATTCCTTGGTGATAGAGCTTCGAACTGAACAGACTCCGGGAAACGGCTGGTAAGACCAGGGTTGGTCGACATGAGCCGGTTGATGTCTGCATCATAGCCGGCCAGGATGATGATCAACCTTTGGGCGAATTTGGGCTTCGTGATACAGTCCACGAGTTCATCCATAGCCTCTTTAGCGAAAAGCCCCTCAGCAAGGCGGTATGCTTCGTCTATGAAGAGAACTTTCCCAAGACTACGTTCCAAGACCTGTTGGGTCTTTGGGCCTGTGTGCCCGATATATTGACCCACAAAGTCTGTTGCTGAGGTTTCCACGACCTCGTTGGAAGCCAACATACCCATATCATAATAGATCTGGCCCATCTTTCTGGCTGTGCTGGTTTTGCCAGTTCCTATGCAAATTTCCAATGTCAGTAGACTCGATAGCAGTAGACCAACCAAACAGGGCACGAAGTTTACCTACCCGGAGGTCCGCGAAAGACAAAGTTATACGGCAACTGCTCGCGAGGGTCCACTTTCAGCTGCCTGAAGACCTTGACCAACTTCTGATAGCCTTCTAGCTTGGAAACGATGATTTCACATCCTACCTCCCCTTCAAACATCTTTGAAACGCTCGCCTCATTCTTGTCCGCGCGATCAAAATCCTCATCAAAGTCAACAGCATCAAGAACAGCGTCATCAGAGGTGCGGCCTGTAGGGCTGTTAGCCAAAAGTCGCTGCCGGTGACGCATCTTTGCTGTGTTGAGCAGAATATCAATTTCACCAGCGTTGCCAAAGTGAGGTCGGTTTCGGGCCCGCTCGAGCATCTCTAAGACAACACGCCGAGCACGGTCGGTGATACCGTATCCCTGCTCTTTCAATTTCAAGTCAAGTATGAGATCCAATTCTTTCTTGGTGAAGTCCTCAAAGACAAAAGCCTGGTCAATGGGGAAGCGCCGACTGAGGCCAGGATTGACCTTTTGGAACATCTGGTGCATCTGCTCCTTATAACCCAGAAGCAGAACACATCTATCATCACCAGGTGTGCTCTGTACTTCGGCGACGATAGTATCCACGACAGCACTTCTAAAAATATCACTTGTGGCGCCTGTGCCGTCATAAATGCCCCCGCCAAAGAACCCATAGGCTTCATCAATGACCAGAACTTTCCCCAGTGTAGCCGCGAGGATGCCTTTGGTATTCTTCTCTGATTCTCCTATCACGCTGCCAACAAAGTCGGATGGATTCTTTATCACCACTGGAATGCTTGTTAGTAAATCAAATCCTGACATAAGTTTTCCTACATACCTTCGCCATTTGATAAAAACCCAAGGTCCACGAGAATCTGACCATAGATCTTTGCGATCGAAGTTTTGCCAGTCCCGGGATTCCCAAGGAAGACTTGATTGAGACTGTACCCAACCAGGGGCTGTTCATCGAGCTCACGACGATAGTTGTATTGGATTGTGTCCACAAGGGCTTCAACTGTCTTTTTCACGGCGTCCAATCCAATCATACCTTGTAGCCTCTGCCATGCTTTTGATGATTTTAGAGCCTCCGATGGATCTGTACCAATTATATCCTGCCTATCTAAGAAGAAGTAGTCAACTCGCGCGGCGCCTTGTCGTTTCTGCTGTATAAGCCGCTCGGATTGTCGTTCGGAGATCTTTGCCATAGCGTTCTCAACAGCTCTCGCATTTGCGAAACCATCACGCCCGCGCCCACAACCAATTCGGCCAGCTACAATGCGACAGTAGAGTCCCCCGAGGCCATCATCCACTTTCATCTGCTTGTTATATGTCTTTTCGATCCAGCCCTCTAGGAGGTGCATCAAATCAGTGTCGTCAAAGTCTTCGAACTTCAGCTCGTGAGGAAAACGGCCCGGAAGTCCAGGATTATGCGCAAAGAACTTTTCCATTGGTCGTTGATATCCGGCGAGAATGAATACAATTTTCCCGGTGAGGTTCCCAACTTTAGCCAAAATAGAATCGAGGACATGCATACCTCCAGAGCTACTGCCCTGTACAAGCTGATAGGCTTCGTCGATGAAAATTGCCCCTCCACCATCCTTGAGGATTCCTTCGATGGCTTTCTGACATCCCGAAACCCCCTCGTTTGCGAGCCTAGACCCAGTAGTCTCCATGATTTTGTGTCCAGGGATGATCCCCACGGCCGCCAAAAATTTGGCATAGAGTCGTGCAACCGTCGTCTTGCCAGTGCCAGGGTTTCCAAGCAGCACAGATCCAAATCGCTTACGGCTTAGATCCATATTCTGCCTAACGGAAAGGTCGACTTTTGCTTTCATGGCCAAGAACTTTGTCTTCACTGACTCCAATCCGACCATTTCCATCAACGTGTCGATTTCTTGGCTCTGGGAATTGAGGAATTTCTTTTGATAATCCCAATCGGCCTTGGCCTTTAATGACATTTGAATAGGCATTGCTTGTCGGGTCCTTGGTTCATCACTGAGCTCGTCAGTCTGACTCTGGGTATCCTTTTCGGTGTTCTCTCCAGTATCTCCGGAAGAAATGGAACTTGCAAGTACTGCCTTGATACGTTTGTTTTCGGTGGTGTTTTTGGCCGCCCTGGGACCACGCTTCAGATTCTCAATTTCCTCATGATGCTGTTCAAGGACTTTGGCCCGCTCCGCCTCATCAATTTCATCACGTCGCAGGCGCCTCAAGTGGGAAGCCTCGTCCTGAGCTTCCGCGAGCTGCTGGGCATATGCGACTTGTCGCCTCCGCCGTTCTGTCTCTAATTTGAGATCACGTTCACGCTGGCGCTCCCTGATAAGGTCTTCCTGAGTGCAGAAACGACAGGCACCCTTGACCTGGGCACATGGCAGTGATAAGGAGTGGCCACGGGGGCACTTTCATTTCACTATTTTTTTGCATGTCATCTTAGAGTGATCCACAAGCTGGTGGCATTTGGATGGACATTCATGAACTCCGCAGCTTAGCTTCACGCCACTATTTGGAAAACGAATATCAGTCAAAAATTAGGGAAATCAGAGAACCCTTGAGAAAGGCCTCAAATGGAAAGAAAAACAAAAGACCTACCAAGGTGCAGAGCATCCTCCATCTGGGGTTTCCCGGTTGAAATTCTCTGCTGTCTGGAGTATGGCATTCTTCTGCGGATGCTGCTCACACCGGACAGGCAATCCATCATAAAGATGCCCATTGGCTTTGAGTTGATCGATGAGTGGCTTCCAAGCTTTTTGTTCCTTTCGGCTAGAGACAAATGTCTCTGAATTGCCCACCAAGATCAGAACATTTCGGGCCCGAGACAGGAGTACGTTAAGTCGTTCGGGAGCTGCCATGAATCCGATGTCGCCATTTTTGTTGCTTCGGGTGAGTGATGCTATGACAATATCGCTCTCTTCTCCTTGGTAATTGTCTGTTGCTAATAGTCAGATTTCTGTTTCAGACTTTGTCTAACTTAACTAGTTATCAAAATCCACGCTTACCAATCGTCGAAAGCTTGATTTGGCGCTTAGAATAGTTGGCACTAGCCTATGACAGGAGCCCTGCTTGTACAAGATCATAGGAATCGAGATCGTTTAGTATAGGATCATTCTGCCTACTCAAGGTCTGCTTCAGAAGTGAGAGCTGACCGAGATACGGCGTGAGAATGACCAACTTGTCCGTTCCATATCCTTGTTGTCCAAGATACTTGACAATCTTCAAGACAATTTCTGCCTCGAAAGTGTTTTGCTTGGATTGCTTCGATCCTTCATCTCGGCGATCAGAAATGTCTGTAAAGTTTGCTTCAAGATTTTGGTGATTGAAGAATATCACCCGGTCACACAGCCCTCGTGGCTTAGGACGGGTCTTGGTCTTTTCGTCGTCTTCCAGCCCAGGATATGTGAGACTGCGTACAAGCCTTGAGATCTCTGGACACATTCGATGTTGCTTTAGCAGCGTTGTGTGTGGGTACCCAGCATATACGAGTCTTTCAAAAAGAGACACGTTAAGATCATAGCCATCTCCCTTTTCCATGCTCAGGTTATAACTATTGATCTTTGGCCTTAGCTGCAGATGGTCCCCAATCAATATCAAATGCTTAGTCTCCGGTGATATTGCTATGAGGATATGAGACTCGAGAATCTCACCCGCCTCTTCCAGTAACACGATGCCAGCAGAAGCATGTCGAAGATCTTCAGAGTACATTGCGGTAGCTGTTGTCGTGCACCCGATGAATCGTTTTCCTCTCAGGACTTCCCGCGTCTTCTGGGCCAAAACAGCGCTTAGCCTTTTCTGGCACTTGTCGAGCAATGTCATTTTGATACCCAGAGACGTAGATTGCTCATTGTACAAAGCTCGTTTCCAGGACTCAACTCTTTCACCTCGCACTTCCTGCTCTAGATTCCATATGTCGCGGCAGTGGTCGGGGAGCAAGTCAGAAACAGACCTCCAGAGTTCTCCTTTCACCTACCGGTTATAGAGATAGTCTCTTTTGACTGCTTTCCCACTCTTCCCGACTATGCTCATTCCACTCTCGTCCTCAGGGAGGGTCAAGGATCCAAAGTACTCTGGCTCTTCAAACTCTAGATAATCCAGTATGGAAGCGGGATTGGCTGCCAGTGTCTGATATGCTTGAAAAGACGCGTCCATTGTGTCTTTCTGCTCCATCCCTTCACTGCTGAGTGCCCGAATGGTGCTCCATGTTAAATAAGACATGGACCGAGATACCTTCTGCTCCTTTAGGCTCAGTGGCTGGGTTCGCAGTGTTGACTTGGAGCCCAATCGGACAATGGCAGAGGAATCAATTCCAATGTCCAACAAGTCTTCCAAGAACTAGTCCAAAGCGTGGTTGGTGTAGCACATAACCAGTATCTTGTCTTGGGTATAATCGTGGAGAACCTTGGACAGAAGGGCGCCTATGAATGATTTTCCTGTGCCTAAAGTTCATATTGTCAGTTGCGAAGACCAGAAAACCAGAAAATTGTAGCCTTCGTACCTAGGGGTCCTTGAATGAGACTGACTCTTTGAGTCAAACCTGCCAATAGAGACTCAAGTTGCGATGGGTCTAGTGTAATCGGTTGGGAGGTCTAGAGAATGTTTTGGATATTACATCCATACTTCCCCTTCAACTTGGCGACTACATCCCAAGGAGCAAGACTTGAGTCCTTCACCGGCTAATCTCTTTCGTAAAGAAACAACTCTTCTGCAAGAGGAAAGTCTACTCTCTCCTATAAGCATTTCAATATGGGCTCATAGGCAAATGTTGGTGTGTCAACAACCAAAAGCTCCACATCATCGTAAAGCTTGAGGAAAAGAAGAGACTTTTTCGGTGCCTCCGCCCCTGCAATTTGTAGCATAACTACTAGTAGGTCAGATACCAGGGCATCAATGTCCCTATCGATTGTAGCAAAAGCCACAATTTCCGTGTTTCGGATCAAGCATCCGAACGCATGATGCTTGATAAAGTGGGGAATTTTTTTAAGAAAAGTTTTCCGGTCTTCTTTTGAAACACTCCTAAGCTTTTGAAGGCCTGATTTGGCGGTAACACCGACGGTGCATGGCCGAAGGTATTTCTGATCTCTCGAAGTGCAACAGACACGAGCCAGAGAGAGACATGTTATCTGGAATGCAGACCGTCGTCCCTTTTTTGTACCATTTGCAATTTGGAAATCATCGCGGAGCCCACACAGCATGTCTTCTCGTAAAAGCCGGAACTGATTGTCAACATGGCTAGCGATGCGCTGGCTGCCAGATAGCTGCGAGATCTCGTCAACACGGCGATAGAAAGGCTTTTCAGTACATCCAATCTCATCAGCAGTGGGCAAAATCGCCGTCGAGCGGAAATCAGCAAAATCGTTATCGTGCCGACCACCCGCTGTGTCACCTGACGCGAGGAGAGCTGCCGAAGATGATTTCATCTCTAGGAGATACATGATCTTATGTCCCAGGTTTCGCAGGCAAACCAGCGGTGACGAAAGAAGCGAACCATTATCTAGAATCGCCTGGGCATCGGTTCTGACATCCACCGCGTACGAAGTGGGCAATGACAGTAGCTCCGTGGTCAACCAACATAAGGCATGGGTTGCATCATCATGTAGCGTTCCGGTACAAAATGCCTGCACCAACGAACTCCAGAGGGTGCGGGGCTCCAAAATGATAAGGAGTAGTTGTTCGAGAAATAGGCCGTTGCCAAGAAGTTTTACTTCTGGATGGTTCAAGAACTGGATGGACTTGGCTGTATAAGCGTTGATGAAAACTGGTGTGAGGTTGAACCTCAATCCATTCCGAAGAGCGTTTAAAGCACTTGGGCTTGCGATGAGTCGTTCAACTACAACGCATGGATCACCCTGGTCCAGAATGGCTTCAATGAGCCGCTTGAAGTTGCTAAGGTCCTGGACTTCTTGCTTTCCATGAAGAACAGCCCCGAGATACCTGGCCAGCCGTTCTGATCGAATATTGGTAGACATGATGAGAAAGCCGTAAGAGGGATAACGTAAATGATTGATGGTGGTAAGAAGAGGGATAACGTAGAAGATGGATGGTTGCAAGAAGAGGAGGTAAGTTCTAGAAACTCAAGAAGTCCGACTAGAGTGGGGAGTATATTAGACAGCCGTGTGAAAGAGAAGAGCCACAGCTGTTGGGTTCTGCCTTACTCGGACTTGATAGCAAAGCAAACTACAAAAGGTGAGGGGTAACTCCAACATGCAGGCTTCACTCTCGCCTACCGTAGTCCAACTGTTGGTTCATTGTAGTTCATTGGTTTCGCTGGTTTGTTTGCAATGCTACGCAGCTATCTACGCCGCCTCTATCACCCATGCCGGGAAGAGCCAGTTTGCAAAAGGAGGTAGTGACGTGTTAATAGGGGTACATGTAGATCCTGAAGTTAATGTCATATGAGAGGTGCCTATCAAAGAACTAGCAAACAACCATTCGGAAAAGTGTTATTAGAGAATGGAGCTACGGCAAAAAGCCATACTTATGGAGGTATAGTGGATAGTCTTCCTTAACTACATAACCCCGGTCTTCTTCAAGCCCACCTTGGCAAACCTTTTCCAAGGTATGGGCAGAAATCCTTCGCTTATCAATCTATGTTTTTCTCTGCAACTGTCAACGTGGATTTTCCAATTTTCATCTTTTTATCTTCTTTCCTTCTTCACTAGCTCCACATGATGGATTATCTTGGAAGAGAAAATCGTGGAAGAGGAAGAGGGAAATGGAGAGGTGGTGGAGCAACCCGGAGACCCGCCATACTTCCAACTACAGCTCCGCCGCTGGGCGAGATCCTTGCAATGATTCAACATGATGACCTAGAAGATTCCCCGAATCAAGATGAGCCAGCTCGAATTACAAGCAGTCAGTATCTGACATCCTACGATTGGCTCAACGGAGCAAATCATCAGATCATCGTTCCAGGTGAGAATGTCCTATCTACGAAAAACTATCTACGCCTAATTAATATACTAATACATCTCTACAAGGTGAACCGCCAGTGTGGACGCCTCTCCCTGAGCCTTCTCAGCTTCGAGAGGATTCCGGCCAATATTATCGCGATCCAAACGCCGCGCGATATCCTATCTACCCACTGGAGCCGATGATCCGAGCAATACTGATAGAAAGACCGGAGTTTTCCTTACGTGATGTGGATATCATCGAATGTGGGAGTACGATGGGTAATCTGTTACGCTTTGCGCGTGGTCAGGTTCATCCTTTCAGGATGCTTGTCGAAGTAGTCGGCAACACAGTCTTCTTCATCAGAAGGGAAAACTCGCCCACTGAAACCATCCCAGATGTCCGGGGGTATGGACATACTTTTCCAGAGGCATACACTACTTGGAGTACGAGTGTCCGAGGACCTGCGTCCCATCAGCGGTTGATCAATTATGGATTTGCCGGTATGAACTGCTTGGTGCGCTTCGAGGCGGATGGTTTCCTACCCGACTTGCTCCCCGAAGATTTAGGAACTCAGAACGATCATACCCCTAAGACGGGCGATGTCAAAGTAGAAGACCTTTTGTCTTCTATTCATGGGGCGACCATTTCGAGTGTGTATTCGGCCACCACGGATGCTGAATCAAAGAAGCTCAATATCTCTAGGAAAGGTCGCCGTATTCCGCAATGTGGAATATTTGACCTAAAAACTCGATCTCTCAAGAGAATCAATGTCGACACGCTCGCAGAGGAGCTGTCTCGGTTATGGACTAGGCAAATTCCTAACTTCGTTCTTGCATACCACAAGTCTGGTAAATTCATTGACATCCGGGTTGAGGATGTGCGGGAGGACTTGAAGCATTGGGAGGAAGTTCAACAGCCAGCTTTGGCAAAATTTGCAAGCTTGCTCGAAATGGTAGTGTCCTTTGCTCGGAGTGCGGAGAATGGAAAGCTTGAAATTCAGCATGAAGAGGGCAAAAATGTGCTCAACCTACGAGAACCGTGTGGTGCTTTTAGAGGTGTCTTGCCCCCAGCCCTTATGAGCATGTGGGATGTTGGAAATAACTCCCATGGAGGCTCTTAACCGGTCCATGGGATTTAATTTTGACGAGAAGTTTTGGTTTAGCTAGAACATCGCGGTGACCTTCAAAGGCTTCAATCAATTTTTGAGTAGATGTTGTGAAAACTAGTCCATAAATCCGATGAAGTCCACTGCATGGGAGAGACACCGGGTAACATCCTACTCAGTACACATACCGACCTCGCTTAGCTTTCCGGCTTCTCTAAAGAATAGCCCTAGCTCAGAGACTAGCGGACGGTTGTTTTGATGGTGGGAAATTGCATCTTCCAAGCGGGAACCCACATATATCTTTCCTGTCGTTGACACATCGGCTGTACATAACGATTTATTCTGGTGCCCGTGTCTCGAAGAACAGCCGCACCCAAGGGTCGCTCATGCTAAGCCTTAAAGAGGTCTCTAGAGAACGCATAGTCAAACACACAAGCCCCTTAGACCACTCCTAAGCGATCAGCTTTTAACCTTGATCCAGCGGTTGCGCTTTGCACTATCCAGAGGAGTTTTCCCACTGTTGTCTCAACATCGAGCCCCTTGTTTTTGAGGAGATCGAACCACGGGCGGGCGCGGTCGGAGTCAAGCTCAGCCACCAGATGTAAAAGCGTCTGGTTGGCCGTGTTTGTTTCCGTCAAAATATAGCCTTCTTGCTCAAATGCACCCAATATTTCTTGACCAATATCGTAAAAACGATCGTAATCGTGATCTATTTCAAACATCGGCTCATCTTTTGTCGTGAACAATAATTCCAAGGCAGTCACGCCTGCTGTGTTGCGAGCTTTGGGGTCGACTCCGCGCTCGAGGAACACTGAAAGCAGACTGTTGGAAAGCGGTGAGACCCTATGTCGGGCAGTATCTCACCGCTTCCCACCTTCACCAGCTTCCATATAGCTGGGTGTTTAGGCATAGATAGATTCTCTCTCTCTCCATGAGTTTTTGCCTTCCTTCGTTTCTGGTTCGTAGGCTTGAGCCATCACTCTCAAGACAGACGCCTCTGCTCATCGCCGACACGGTCCACTTCGCCTAGCCTCCCTGCTGCAAGGTAGTGCAGAGCGGTATTTCCACGGCTATCGCGGACGAGGGCATCCGCATTAGCGGTCAGAAGGTCATATACAGCTGTTTCGCAGCGGAAGATAGCTTCTGGAGCCCCGCCATGCTGGTTCGGGTAGTCGCACATTCGCCGAATCGCACAATGCAAAGGATAGACACCGGTCCCATCGGGCTGGTTGAGCAGACTGGGGCAGTGCTGGGCCAAGTATTTCAGCGATGTATTGATGAGTGGGGGCACGGTTTGGCTATAGCGGTCAATGAACGCTAGCATATGATGAAGAGCGTTTTGACCGTAATTATCCACGGCGAGGAGGTTCGCCCCCCGGGATACGAAGAATTCAAGTAGGCTCGGGCTGGTGCATATAGAGGTGAACCGTTGAGACTCTTCTTGCCAAGGATTTCCTGGCTGTGGATAAGGGTTCGGCAAGGCCCGCGTTTGCGTAAGGCTTAGGATGGCACCGTCTACTGCACCATCTAAGCCAAGCATGCTCCGACAGGCAGCGAGAAACAATGTGCGGCCTCGGGGATCTCGTCGTTCCACATCTAGACTGTCTCCGAGAAAGTTGAGGATTGGCTGGATAAACGCACCATCCTCGAGCAAGGAGTGAATAACGCTGCATGCCCCATACTTGTGTGGAAGCCGAGGTTCGTAGTCGATACTTTCCTCAAAGTCGGTTCTAAATCCGCAACCCTGCGTACCGGGTTCTTGTCTTTTTTCCTAACAGCCCGAGTCGCTCATACTCCAGGCTAAGCGTCTTATTGATAATACCCCAACACATCATATGACCAGTGATCGTCACATTTCGTATTGGACGTAACATTCTTGTTGATATGCTATATGCAAAGTAGATAAGGATATACTCGTTGAAAGGATCATTTGAAAAGGCAATTCTTAGGAAAAATTACTACCACCAGATGATCACATCGAAGATTTGCTTGCTGCTTAGAAAGAAGATCTTGGACAAGTCATTAATGACTCTTAAGAGGCTTGTCCAATCATAATATCATTTGCTCAACAAACAATTAGCGTCCCCAATAGGCTCCATTATCCGCCCTTCATCAGCAAGTCCACCCGCCTTTTTGTGGATACAGGTTTTTTGTTCGCCTAGACAGGCCCTTGCAGTCCGGGTTCGACGTTTTCGGAGCTGTCACCGTCGCCTGTCAAAGTCTTAGTCTGGGAACTATGTAGAGTATCCTGGTCGCATCCTCACGTGGCTGTCAACTTTTCTTCTTTCAGGCCCGTCTAAGGATTTGTTGCCTTCCTGCGCTCCAGGGGAAGTTGATAGTTATCGAATCTCCCGTTTCATTTGGCTGTCAGCTTTAAGACCTGGTCCTACCTCGCGCTTCTTCTGTTTGGTGAAATACTTTGCAGGGTTGACAAGCACAATTTGCTATGACTGAGGATCCAGCGATTCGTGCCCTTTTTGGGCCGGCTCCATCGGATGTGGACCTCACTGCCAGCGAAGTCTCTATCAACAATGGTGTAGTCATTGCCATGCTGTGTCTGGCAGCCGCGGCGGTGATACTACGCTTCACTGCTCGAATTGCGCTCCGGAATGTCTTGATGGCCGATGACTGGGCAATCAATTCATGGCGCTAGTGAGTTCACCCTGAGCCAGTCTCAACCCGTATTCACTGACTAGAAATTCTGCTCGAAGATTTGTATAGGTGCCTCGACTGGATTAAGTGTGTGCTACGAACTAGTTGGCAGGATAGTAAGCCTATCGATTAGGTAAGGCACGACTGTCTTGAGGACGGGGATGACTCCTAAGAGGAGGCGGGAGCAATATATTGTAATAAGAACAGAGACTAATTCTTGAAGAGAATTATAGCCAAAGGATAGGACGCCTCCTCTTATAGAAGGGGCTAATATAATGTTTGTGCGGTAGGGAAGGAATCATAAGCGAAGCGAGGGCGTAGCGGTAGCGAATCGCTACTAGTCCGGTACGTACGACAAAAATCCGGGAATAGCTTTAAAGCTTATCCCATAATAATGGTGACGGTAAAACTGCCGCCTCGGGAAGTGATCGGCTCCCGGAGCACAGGGTGAGTTAGTCACCCCGCCGCCCTGAGCTCCTCACTGAGCAACCCTGAGCGACCCTGAGTTGCTCCCTGAGCAGCCTGATCGCTCACCCCAATGCTCAGGCCGACCGGCCTAATTCGATCTCATCTTGCCTCTCCGTTCTTTCACATGCTCCGACGGTAACCGCACTGCTGCCTACTCGTGTTCCTGGGATCGAAGGTCAGGAAATGACGTATTCTCACTTTGCTATAGTAACTTTCGTCTCGGTCTTCGAACATCCAGTTGGGAGACTCAACCGGTCTTCAACTTGTGTGAGATCGAACATCCGTATATCTCATCATCTCTAGCTGTACTATTCAATCTGTCTTCTACAATGCAGGATATTTTTCGCTTTCCATTGTATAAACCCTCACAGGAATTCCCTTGTGGTTGTCGACTTTTAATCCGAGATTAGCCTAATCCCAGGACCACCATACACTATAGGGCAAACATTCTCACGTACCCTAAGGCCTCGACTGCATCGATACGCCGTGCTACGCAAAGTAGAGACATAAACCATCGGCCCGAGTATAATTCCGAGCAAGAAGCCCGTCACATAGTCTATATCATGCTAGTGCTCCTAGGAACGCTTCCTACAGTCGATCCACTACGAGATTGGACGGCTTTTCAATTAGCCCCAACAAAGGGTCGAGGAGCTACACTAACAAAATATATGGTCTAATTACCATGTTGCGTTAACTATGAAGCCGAAAGCCATCCCGATCTTCTAATGTTTTACTTCATAGTAGGACGGGCGTAAAGAGACAGTAAGGCCTGAAACATAAATATCCCCACGGATGCCTTACTTGCGGTTTTCTCTGTACATCCTATCTACTTCAACTCCACTCTATTTAAATATCCTCTCGTCCATCATGGTAACGCTGGATCATCAAAACTTCTGGCAGCCAACACCGAATTCGCCGCAAGGGTGCTCTTCAGTTGGCTCTGATACCCAGACTGTCGTTGTGGCAGAGCAACTCAACGCCTTAGGAGAAACTCGCGAAGTAGGTTACTACAGCCTAAAGAACAATGTGCCACAAGAAGAGCATAGGGTAGAGGACTTTGGTGAGTCACATTCTTGACATTTGTTTCGACACTTTTTGATTTAATACAATATCTTCAGTATCGGACATTGGCCGGCTCTCTCGATCTATTTCGCCTAATGTCTATCATAACGACGCATCAGCCGCCGACAACTATCCCGATTACCCTAAGGAGGTTGCGCTTTATCCTTCCTCTCGAGTCAGTAGCACTCCCTCCGTGACTGGCTTAGATGGACCTGGGACAACGAGAGTCTTCGATGTCTTTGAGGAATATCACACCAGCCAAAGCGGCGAGCATAACCACGGGCAGTTTACTATAAACCGAAGGAAGAGCGCCTTGGAAGATCTAAGGATTTCTTCCACGAAAGGCCGCCTGTACCCGAATCCAACCGCAGTGAATACGTCTAAATCACGACGAAGACGGAAGAGTCAACTAGGAGCCGGAAGTTCGTTATTCTATGGCGAAGAGAGCTATGTAGATGACCATCTCGCCGGTCTTGGGAACGCAATCAGGTATCTAAAGCGTTTCTACAGCCTAAGCACTACTGAGGCTAAATTCTCTGATGACCTCGCCGATGCTAATATTCTCAATGAAAATCTTGCGGTGGTTCAGCTTGCAACTAAAACTTTACAGCACGTATATAGTATCATTACAACAAGCAGCATAGCAATAGAGAACCGTGTTCGGCAAGCCACGACCGTGCAAGTACGGCAAACTATCACGCGCAAGAAGTGGACCGTTGAAGACGATCGTCGATTATTAAAGCTTAGAGACTCTCAAAAACTGCTATGGAGCCGTATCCGCGATTCGTTTCCTAGAAGAACTCTAGGCGCAGTCAAACAACGTTATTTCGGGGAGACCTCAAAGCAGTCTAAGAGCCCCTTAAGCAAGGAAAACTACTTGAGCCTCTCTGGCCGACAAGAAAACAGTACCTCAAACGTCCGAAGAAGCTAGAGGCTAAGCCGGCCTTATTAGCTCAAGAATACAAGGAGCGATACCGAGCGCTATCGGAGGTGCCCCTTGCGTGCTTTAAAAACCTCTAGTGGTTTAAATATACTAAGGCTGGATCCTATTGATCCCCGACTTCGAAGCCTCGGTAAATTCTAAAATTCGTATACTAAATTCTCCTAGTGGCAAGCTTAGTATATGGACTCTGTGATCTAAGTGGCAAAGATTTTGCTGTGAATACGGTCGGTGCTATACCCGTTTTGGGTCGGGGGGTTATGTATTTCTGAAGTTGATTCAGACACTAGAGTCATGTTTAACGAGTAGTCTCTTTTGCTTTGATTATATGCTCTGACCTTTTCAAGTAGAAATGTAAGGAAAGGCTCGTGGACACTTGGGAGCTTCAGCCCTTTTCTCTCCAATAAGCTTCGCAACCATAGGGAAAATTTTAATTTTTCTAGGTTGCGTATTATAGATTTTGTGTTCACGGACGAATCTGGAAAGTAGATCAATAATTACAAATCCCCAACTGATGGACTGTATTCACTGACACTGCATGAAAGACAATCTTTGGTGGATCTTCGCTATGCCTAGTGAAACTAACCATATGAAAAGAACTTATATTGAATAGATCTAAGGGTATAGCGTGTATAGTAGGGATATTTACCTAGTGACCTAAGAGGGCCCTTATTACTCCGAGCGTAGGTTAGTAGACCCCTAGCAAAAGGCCTTCCCGCTCCTAGGAGACTTATCGCTTCTAGGAAGGTAACTATATTCCTAGGGCCTTAATGACATACTCCTAGGAGACCTAATAGCTATTCTAGGAGCTATTGACCTCCTAGGAATCTTTAAAAGCTTATGTATACTTACCTAGCTTTAGTAGTCAAAATACTACGTATTCCCCTAATATAGTTGACTTAAGGGCCCTAGTATATATGCCCTATGCTATATAGACAACTCTATAAGTTTACTAAGGAATTGTGGATTATGATCTACCGTAGATCTAGCCTAGCTACTATAGTAGGCTAAGAGAAAATTTACGTTATGATCTACTATATTCTGCTAAGGTATAAATTCTCCCTCGATAAGTCTCGTACGTACTTTCTACTTTAGACCTTATATATCAGAAATCATAATGCTAGGCTACCTATATTACTGTTCTCTACGACGCTTTAGACGCCGCTGTTATCTAAACTAAAGATATTGGTTTTGTCAACGAAGATACCCTATTTCTTATATTGCCTAGTAAGTTTATCCGTCGTTTTTCGAATTAGTAGTAGGTAGTTTAAAACCTTACTCGGTTAGTAGCTAATACGTAGGTATTAGAAAGCGTTCGTAAGGTTAATATACTAGCTCTTCTATAGAGAGCGGCTACCCTTTTGTGTTTGAAGTCAAAGTAAAGACCTAGCTAGTCTTCCTTATCCGTATAATAAGCTAAATATTAGTATCGTATTGTGTAGAGTATTCGAAGGCCTTTTTAAAAAGAGTCTCTTTTCTGCGCTGCCCTTTTTGATAAGCCCTTCTTGCGTAACTCGTTTTTAAGGCGTACTAAACGGTCGGTATCGGCGAATTGGGACTTATTGACGGAGAATTTCCTATTAGTAGTCTTGCTTAATTTGAGGTTACAATATAGGAAAGCGGACTTAAATAAGCTAATGCTTTCGTTTTATAGGACTATCAATTGTTTCTTTAGAAAATTATTCTAAGAAGTCTAGCTAGCGTTTGATAGGTCCTCGATTATATTCAACTTAGTCGTAATTTGTTAGAGTATAAAAGGCCTTGCTTATAAATAGTAGTCTTTAAAGTAAGGGTAGTTATGTAGATAATTAGCTTTTACCTTCCTACTTCTAAGCTCGTTGTAGTCGAGTCGAACGTATATATAGTAAAATAAATTATTCCCTTAGTGTCTTGGGATATTATAACCTATTCTAGATTGTTATTCACAATCCTCTAGTTCAGTCAACGTTATAGCAAGCTTTCTAGGAGAAAAGAAAGGAACCTACATAGAGACGTATATACTAATTCCAAAAACAAGTATGTTTTTTTAGGCTTAGCTTCGCCTTCCTCCCTAATAAACGATAGTTTGCTTGCATAGTCGTTGATTTATGGACGAAGTGTAAGCTCCTAAAAAACCTAATTTAATTTATCAGCATTGGTAGTGAAATAGATTAGATACAAGCGTACGCGGTAGCTCTCTCAAATACTGTTCTGATTCGAACATATCAGCCATATTCAAGTATTCAATGAAAGGGGCCATTGTGGAAGGATCTTAACCACTTGTAGACGAGACCCCGCAATAGAAAGAGAGTTTAGTAGATAGGGAACAAGGACCCGTAGTATTGTAATTTATATTGTACTGAAAATATGGTATTAGTTTGTTATATCATACATGCTTCTTACATAGCCACAGATATCCGGCACAGCCACTCGTATTTGTATTGATAGATTACCACTCTAGTATCACTAGAACGAGTATGTTTCAAAACAATACCTAATGGTCGTACCGATTGAATTGGGTCCGACTCGGCAATACCCAGCCACTCATCATCACCGGTTGTCACCCAGATGCTGTCCAAACGAATCTCTACGTTAATGAAACCAGTTTCATCACATCATCCCCCCAAGCCTATTTTCATGCACAAAAGACCCATGATGCACCCGCCGAGGCGTGCGAGCCTAAGTTCATCGGTCACTTCGGGACCTATAAGAGTCGTCCATGCGTTGGAGAATTTGTTTTATATTCCAAAACGCTGTCCCTGTCTCAATCACGGAAAGAAAATTTCAACAAAATGCCTGTACACCGCTTCTACCTTTACCTTATGCATTCAATTTGCCTCCCGTTAGCATGTTGCCATCAGCTTAGCCCTGTTGAAAAAGAACTTCGCGACCTTGTGACCAAAAATTCCGTTATAATGCGCGCCGGTATGACTGCAGTTATCAAAGGTTTTCGGGACGGCACTATTGCTACTGTGAAGTGGCCAAGTCTCATCAAGACTGCCTTCGAGCTCGATAGAGCATCAGACGAACTCTTATAGTATATACACATACTCGAGCAGCTCGACATATATAACAGTAAGTGCGAATCTCTGCTTTGCATCTAAATGCTATGCTCATAGGCGTGAAAAGGCAACCCGGAAGTCCGACATATTACGCAGAGCCAAGCTACTCAAAACGTTCGCATAGCGAAGGACCACATCGATTCTGCAAGGAGTCAGGTGCAATCTTGGTTACTGGAAAGAGTGTAGAGGTGTGATAATAGCACGCGGGCTCAGGAATCTGTATGCTTCGGCGACGGTGCCATTTTTATCAGGTTTAGCTCCTACCACCACAACCCCACCAACCGCCAAAAGAGCCGCTTTATAAACACTCCCCAAATCCTCTCTCACATCAGGCAACAGCGACATAAGACTACCTTTATTGAGAGATGTGACTATCTTTGAGGGAATAGCGTAAACTGTACACTCTTGAATGTCATATGGTTTTCTAGTTATTTGGCTTCCGGTCCCCTATTATTAGCAGTAAAGCGAGCGCGGTAATCAACAATATCATAAAGTATATCTCTTACCAAGTCTAGACCAAAACGATTCAGCGCCTGGTAATTCCAAACTTCTGTCCGGTTCTTTTACGTTTCTCTTGGTTTTAGCAAATTATTCCATGTTCCCAGGACCTTTCACATTCTCAGCCGTAGCAGGTGTGCTACCGAGGCAATGCCGGGAAGCAAGTTTGCCCGCCAAAGTCTCCGGGGAACTTCCAAGCAGGTTCTGTATCCACACCTGAAAGATCCGATCTGACTGTTGCTTCGCAAGATCATGGAAGTCCATTTTGCAGATGTTGGAAGGATGATATACATAAACAAGACGTAAGATTAAGAGGGAAGAAGCACCTCTTTGGGAGGGAGACCCTCACCGCTGCGGCTGGGAGCCAAGCCCCATTGTCATGTGATGTGAACCGAGGCTGGATTACGTAATTGGATGATGGTGATCCACAACTTATTCTGACCAATGCTTGCGTTCCATTTCGCGCCGTCAGAATTCATCACCGATAAACAAGCAGTGCCAGTGAATAAACGAATTATGGTGTGGCTATTTTTGGCTTCAGAAAGAAGCTGGCGGCTGTATTTCGATTTTCAATGATCATGAATCCTTGTCAGTTCTGGTGAATATTCCTAGCGTGTTTCAGTCTTTGGCGGGTCTCTGGCTGGCTCTCAGTCTATTGAACTGTCGTACCTAGTTGAACGGTGGGTTTCCAAGGCCAGGAGACAAAATAGCACCTAGGCTGTCAGCTACCTAGAGTAGCACATTTTCGTGTTCCAGGCGCGGGTGTCGATCTCCACATCAAAACTTTTCTCATTTTCCGTTACCTCCCGAAGTTCAGGGGACCCCACTAGTCACCTCTGGGATCTATCACAATTCAGTCAAATACCTTTACTTTATTCGAGAATTTACAGCATGCACACCTCTTCGTTTGTTCGTCTCTTCGTTTCTTTATCACCCCGTTTAACCACCCCGTTTAACCACCTCCCTGTTTATCCACATCTCCATTTATCCACATCTCCATTTAACCACCTCTCCGTCTAACCACACCGTTTATCCACCTCTCCGTTTAACTACCTCTCCGTTGGACCACACCATCTAACACCACTCCGTATATTCACCTCCCCGTTTAACTACCTCTCCATTTAACTACCTTTCTATTTAACCACCTCTCCGTTTAACTATCTCTCCGTTTAACTATCTCTCCGTGCAACTATCTCTCCGTTGGACCACACTGTTTAACTACTCCGTTAGACCACCTTCATTAAACCACCTTCATTGGCTGTCTACATTTTGCCTATCAAGACCATAGCCATTTCCATCCAGGGGTTCAAGTTTTGCGGCTGCTCTCACAAAGTGACAGAAAGAATGGCCGACCTCTCCTTACACTTTTGTCTGACCGATTTAATACATCATTTGCCTGGGAGAATGAAGCAGTGCGCGGGGTAGTATTGTGGGTCCCTTTCCTCAGATGTGATTCCCGACACCCTTGTCATTTATTTGACAGATCTCGGGGCAATGAATAAAAGTGGCAAAGATGCAGCTAGAGAATCGCGTGTAGAAACGAAAAGGAGAATCAGCCAAGAACTTCGAGAAAAAAAAACAAAAGTGAAAGATAAAGCGGAAGCAGAAACATACAACAGATAGGATTCGCATGTGGTCACCCACCATACTACTAACTAACCGGCGTGTGGCTAAAACACAGACCGTAGTGCGGTGGGTGCCGCCCGGGTGAGAATGGGGTGAGCGCCGCTTTAGCGTCGCGCGACTCGGGTGATTAGGGTGAGTGCGCAATAGACAGGGTGAGAACGGGGTGAGCCTGGGTGAGAATCACGCTCCATCATGCTCCAGTCGCGCATTGACCCCTTCAACTGAAGTGTAGTGCATATCATTGGATGATTTATCACAACTTGAAACGCTCACCTTCTTGGCACCTGCAGATAGCCCCCAAATGTAATGAAGGAATGGTGTCTGTCCTAGAGCACGACAGTTACTAAAAAAAAGCCTTGTCCATTCAGCTGTCTCTGCGGATTCAGTACATACGGCGAGCCATTTTGCAGCGCATCATATGGCTTCTTTCCACAGCTTTAAGGCTTGACATATTCGTAATGGACCAAAAAGCCTTTGACTCTACTGTCTCATTGATATGACCTGATGAATGAAATTCATGATGACTAAATCCCCGGCCCTTCTTCCGAGTCAAACTAGCCTTCCCCAAGCAAGTCAAAAGGCCAGATTTCTCTCAAGTCTCCTTCATTCCTGATTGGTTCATCGGCATCCGGATCTTCGTTCTCCAATACCGCCTGCAACATTCCCTTGAACATTGCCCTGTTTCCTGCTTTTGCTGCTTCCCAGCCATCCGGAGGAACCTATCCATCAGTTTCACTGTCAAGCAAGCTTGACAGATCACGCTTCAGGTTCTGGGCCGCTTCAAAGTGTTTGTATTCCTTCTGGAATCGGCAGAGAAAATGGACACGAACCGGAATTTATCCCAGGACTTCGGGGCAGGCTTTGGCCACAGCAGGGCAGTGAGTTTTTTGAAGTGGCATATTTACTTTACAGCCAGCTTATAAGAACTGACTTCATGGCGCATTTCAATTTCAAAAGTAGTGCCACCAAGAGTGTATGGTGCTAAATATCAAACAGCAACCCATTTTCTTCCATCTCTCAGCTGTCGATATAAGTCAATGTGAGTATTCCCAGTGCCCATTATCTACCGCATTTTTCGTGTATAAGCTAATATACGATAGATGTCTCTCTTTGACCTACCTGCAGAAATTCTTCTTTCCATCGCAGAGAGACTCGACAAAGCCAAGGATATTTTTGCGCTATCGTATCTTACTCGGGCAAAAAATGATCATTTTCTTCATCAGCTGTACAAATTCAACGTACGACGTCAACGCAGCTCTGCATTGATTTGGGGTGTCTGCAAAGGCGATTCAAAATTTGTGAAGAAGATGCTGCGCAATTACTAAGCGGACGCCAACACAACAGATAATGCATCTCGCACACCGATGTTTTACGCCATTCATGCTAAGAACAACAAGGAGAACGAAGATATCATTCGAATTATCCTCTCTGATGGGAGAGCGGACATTGACTGGCAAGATCAAAGAAAGCAGACTCCACTGATACACGCCATCAGAAGGAAGCTTTCGTCTACCGTCTCACTTCTACTGGATTATAAGCCATGTTTAGATAAAAGAAATGACAAACAGCGGTTTGCTATCTGGTATGCCATTGAAAATTGTGACGAAGACCTAGTGCGGGTTCTTTTGCAAAGTGGCTGTGATATACGAACACGAGACCACAAAGGCGTTTCCCTTGCAATACTTGCTATAGAAAGGAGATACGTGGCAATCGCCCGAATTTTACTCCAGCATCCAGATCGAAAGACAGGAAAGTCCTTACTGGAAGATGTGAATGCTAGAGACCGTCTGCTTCGCCGGGTTGTAAAGTCAGAACTCCAAGATATCATCCTGCTACTGGTTGCCCATGGTGCAAATCCGATTATCAGGAATGAGTATCACGAGACTTTGTTGCATCAAGCCGCAGAAAAGGGCGACAGGAACATGATCCAACAGCTGCTTGTCTATGAACAGACATCTGTCGACGCGAGAGACAATCATGGTCGCACCTCTTTACATATCGCAGCGGAATACGGCCACAAGTCGATTACAGGGCACCATTGTCTTGCAGGAGATCAGGCTGACCGTTGTGCCGTGCAAGCACCCAGCCACGTTGACTTTTTACCTCCAGATGAATTGTCATTTGATTTTGCCACCAGATACTTATCATTGACAGATGATAAGAAAATTCGACTTTCCGTTGTTGATATTCTGATGGTTCGTTCCATGTTTTACCACCCATGCTGGATGCTGTATAGCCGGTCTGGCGATATATATCTCTGTTAAATCGATTCGATAAATGACGAGCTTACCTTAGATATAGAATATCGCTTAAAAACATGCGACGAAGCTCAAACCGAGAGAATGTCGCACTGAGAAGCCACTGGAGCCCAGAAATGATAATTCATTGCTACGTACGAGACCTTACCGATCCATCGATCGTCGACAATTTGTTATTAAGGACATAAGAGAAGGCCGTAACGTATACTCAGCTGAAGGGCGTGAAAGTTAGAATATAGTATGACGTCTTGTGTTTTTCCTAGGCACTCCACCCAAATGTAACTGTTCGACGTAAAGGTCTCACCGCCACTGATCGACGAAGCATAGTATGCATTAGTGAACAAAAAGTGGAATTATGGTATCTATATAAAGCCACCCCTGCCCTGGAGCTATCGTTGTGCCAAGTTATTTGAATCAAATTTTCATCTAATAGTAAAACAGCAAGCAAGTTCTCTGAAGAAACAAGCCATGGGTTGGTTTAGCGGTAGGAATTGTGCACCTTCCACATCTCTTCCTATTCCTGGCTGACTGAGTTAGATGACTCTGACCAAGCGTGTGCCTACGATGAGGTCATCAACGCACCCTATAAAGCTGAACTTCCTCATGAACTCATTGCCGCTGCCGCCTCATATGAGGCGGCGAAAGCGTACGCGTATCATTGTGCAGAAAATGGTAAATCTCACATCCCACTAATAAAGGCAATAAGAGTAACATATGCAGGACAACCTGAATCCCAAGCAAAAGCTAAAGAGTTTCTAGCTGGCATTTCGGGGGCATTCATTGACAGAATTGTTGAAACCAAAGGCCTCGACTTTATTGACAAGGAGAAGGCGAAACGCCACGCCCTTGTACAGCTTTACGATGTGTTAGCGGGTTATTAGATTTATATTCAACTGCAAGACTTGTACCTGATTCTCAGTGAATTCATCTTAAAGAATACTATATTGCAGAAGCAACCAACGAAGGCAGCTCTGAAAATTCATAGATCAAGTACAAAATGCCTGAATATACTACTATTACTCGTCAATTCCATTCGTATCTTTGTTTCGCGTCACCCTGCGGGCAACCACTATTATCCCTTCACCGCTATACCCTTACTCGCCATTACCCCCGACATGAACGTACGGGAAATAGGGTTACTGGGAGGCGGCCAACCAACTTAAGGCACTGGTGAAAGAATCTCGCAAGTCAAAGCTCGGTGAAGGTTGCCCCTCTACCCTTTTGAGTAAGCCTAGTCTGGCATCAACGTACAAAAAGCAAGGCTGGTGGAAGGAGGCCGAGCAGCTGGAGGAGACTGAATGAAGGTGCGACGCTTAGCAACGGTCAATAGGAAATAATACTCTAAGCGAACAAAGACGCTAGAAATACAGAAGAAAAGAAAGAGGCTCGGAAAGATAGGGATAGTGTGTTAGAGAAGTGCGTCATCGGTTCGGATAATGTGGACACCGACAACGAAAAGGCAGAGTCAGTGGTTGATTACCACTAGAGCCCGTTTCGGAGAGGATCTACAGAAGAGGAGCTTACTAAGAAGCAAGCTCCTGAGTCTGAGTATGTATGTAACAGGTGGACGAAGAAACTCAGAGGGTGAACAGCTGTTTAGTGATAATTCATTGCTACGTACACACACACACACACACAATTTATTAACGCCCGGCGGCTAAACCGAAAGGGCAACTATCATAGATCTAAATATATACGCCTTAACTAATGCTATGTCTCCTTATAGCCTATATAAGATTCTTTTTAGTATATATCATCTTAGATATCAATATCTTAGCGGGTCCTTGTAGGTTAGTATTTAGTAAGTAAACTTGCTTAAAGGCGCTTCTCTAAGTGTTCAACATCCTATCCTCGGCAATTGAAGCGCGTCTACCGTCTCTAGCATAGGGTAGTTGGTAGGGGTTAGATTAGGGTTAGGGTAGGGTAGGGTTGATTTATATTAGTAGACGCGGTTAAGCGGCGTCGAGTCGGCCTATAGCGATTGAAAACCGTATAGTAGCTCGTACTACTTCTAGATTCGGCGTCTAGTCCTAGTTATCTAAAGGCGATTTTCCGCCTAGGAAAAAATATATATTGCCTCGGTAAGTATAGGTATATTGTAGTATTTCCGTTCGGTACGTAGTCTACTTCTAACATCGAGAAAGGAAGTACTCTACGGTCTCTCTTACTTATCTATATATATACTAATCTATCCTAGCGATATTAATTCGATAAAGGTATCTATTAAGTCTCGCTATACTAGTTCGGAGTTAAGCTAGTACGCTTACTTTTTTCTACGATAATCGATCGTATAGCTTCTAGGTATATTTCCTTAGGAGGGCTATATCTACTCGTTTAGAATATCTACCTACGTTCTTCGGTAAGCTCTAACTAGCTATAACTTAGGATCGTATATTATTTAGGGTAGTCGACTTTATTTAGGTAACCTATGCTTATAGGGTAGTATCCTCTTACGTCGCTTCCCTAGCCTACTCTTTCGCTAGGCTTAATAATTAATTTTTCTTGTTAGTTAGTACCTAGCGGATATCTATCCGGTTTTAGTATCTCCGTAGTCTTTAGATTAACTTATATATCTAGTAGATATATTCCTAGCCCGACTACTATCGAGGATTCTTTAGCGTAAGTACCGCCGCTTTGTTGCTCGTAAGTAGCGTAACTCTATACCGTTTTAGTCCTCGTAGCGTATTCAATACGTATACTATTGCTACCAATTCCCTAGAGTATAGGTTCTACTTAGTTCTTATACCTAGCGTAACGGAGAAGGTTTTTAGCCTCGGTTTTCGATACCGAGGTAGCTACTTCTCAATCGCTACGCCAAATCCTACTATCTTATTCCGCGCCGAACTACTAACCGTAATTCGCATAACTCTACCCGCTTCGGTCTGTGTCTCCGGTATATCATGACTATCGCTCTGCACCCGCTTCTCCTATAGGTTCTCGGTTATATCATCATGGCCGGTGTACAAATGCAGAGAATAAATACCCGCCGTACAGTGAAGGGCTCGGAGTCTTGAAAATATCTTATTCCACTCGTCCACAATGCTATGCAGTTTGTCGAGTTGCATGAGATGGGGCTTGGGTTTTCAAACCATACACTATGAAAGCACATGATTTCTAACTTCCATAGGATCTCGGCCACTTTGGCCCGTGTTACTTTGCGTTCTCGTCTGAGACTCATGAGAACTGTATTCGAGCCTTGGAAGCGATCGATTGGGTAGAAGTGGAGTTCAATCGCTCTGAAAATTCGCGGGCAACAGGCTTCATGGGGAAACCTTCGGAAGTTACATGGATGCAACGCCTTTCATGGAGAGGCCGAAGCCGAGAATCGTTCTCGAGCTGGGCCGTTCAGAAAGTAACAAGTCTTTAGGAGGTTCACAAAAAATGCTGTCCCATGATAACGTTGTATTTCTTAGTACTGGGAGTCAAGATACATGACTTTCTTGCCTGCAACTACTCAACATCTGATGAGTCCTCAGCTACCCTCTTCACCCTCCTTAGCCAAGTTCCCAGATCAAAGATGCCGTCACTCAAGTCTTTGACGTTGCCGACAAATTTAAAAACATATCCAAAGTCATCCACGGGCTCATTCCCGTCGATATAGTTGATGCGACACGGATCGGCCCGATAATTGTCCGTTTCATAGCTGGCAAGCCTCTCCCCATGCTCTTCTGTCTCGACATGATAGACAGCCCCATGAATAACCTTTTCCGGTGCATCTAGGAGAGCTGGATACTGGCCCCATAGCTTGCATTCGTAGCCTGTAATGGTGGCGGGTCGAAGTTGTGGCACGGTTTCCAAGCCAAGGACATCGCGGAGCATAGCGGGATCAGACAGGGTGCCGTAGAAGAACTGAGGCCCGGTGGGCGCAACAAATGGATCTTTATGAGGTGGTGGCCTTTCGGGTCGGAAGAAATAGCCAGGAGGAGCAGACCTCAGCTTCATGACGAACGGTGAGACTTTCGAGCCTGGATCTTCGGGCGGAGGAGGTGGAGGAGGGAGAGGGGCCAGCCGCTCCCTCGTCTCCTTGGTTGTCAGACATTTCTTCGGTTGACAGCCAACAGGGCGTCTACAGGGTGGAGGTAAGAACCAGCTGAAGAATGAAAATTCAATAGAAGCTTAGATCTTCCAACTCGGTGTTTCTGTTTCTATCGCTGCCCAGTGTGTGTATTATGTACACACACACACACACAATTCATTAACGCCCGGCGGCTGAGCCGAAAGGGCAACTATCGCTAAACTACTATATATGTCATAGTATATACAATTCTGTGACTTATTGGAGCCTATACACAAGACCTTGGCGTATTTGTTATTCTTAGTATGCAGTGTCGCAGCGGATACTCGTGGGTTAGTAATACGGTTAGTAGACTAGCTTGAAGGCGCTTCTCTAAGTATTTAATATCCTATCTTCGGTAGTTGAAGCGCGTCTACTATGAGTAGTACGAGGTAGTTGGTAGGTTAGGTTAGAATGAAAGAGGGGTGATTTATGTTCGTCGGCGGGGTTAAGTAGCCTCGAGGCGGCCTATGGCTATAGCGAATCGTATTGAGGCCCGTACTACCTCTAAGTTTAGCGTCTACTTTTGATCGTCGGAAGGCGACTTTCCTCCTAGGTAAAAGGGAAGATTTCCTCGGTAAGTATCGGTATATTGTAGTATATCTGTCCGGTATACGGTCTACTTCCGACATCGAAAGAGGAAGTACTCTATAGTTTCCTTAGCTTATCCGTACGTATACTAATCCGTATCGGCTACGTTGATTCGATAGAGGTATCTATTTAGTCTCGCTATACCTATCCGGAGTTAGGCTAGTACGGTCGCTTCCTTCTATAATAAGGGATTATATAGCTATCGCGTATATTTTCCTAGGAGTACTATATCTACTTGTTTAGCGTGTTTTCCGACGTCCGCTAGTAGGGTATTTCTAGGGACTGCTTAAGACCGTACGAGATTTAGTATAGTCGATTTTATCTTTAGGGCGCGTTCTTATAAGAGGATATCTTCTTATATCGCGGCTCTAGCCTATTCTTTAGCTAGACCTAGTAGCTTATTGTCTTTACTAGTAGAAACCTAGCGGAATTAAATATAGTTTCCGTTTCTCTATAGCCTTTTAATTAAGTTATATATCCGATATACGAACTCCTAGCTAGATTGTTGTCGAGGGTTCCTAAGTATAAGAACTACTACTTTATTGCTTATAAGTAGCGTAATTATATAGTCTTTTAGTCCTATCGCTATACTTAATATATATACTATAGCTACTAGTTCTATAGAGAATAGATTCTACTCTACTCTTATAGCTAAGGTAATAGATAGCGCTTTATGTTTAAGCTTCCGATTCCGAGGTAGTCGCTTCTCGATAGCTACTCTAAAACCTACTAGCTTGTTCTATATAAAGCTACTAACCGCGATCTATATATACCCGCCCGCTTCGGCTAGGGACTTATACTACTTATTAATATCGGTTTATACGCGCTCCGCCTACGGGGATAGCGTAAAGAGGTTAATCGTTTCTAATATCTCTATATCGATATACTTAAGCGTATCGGCTACGTAATATAGTAGTAAGCGGTAGTATCTTCTAAACTTTCTAATCTAATCT
>JGI24509J20081_1000316_pt1 | contig 28074 bp, 24 predicted proteins | sample LinPmetageLP29_FD_20081 | JGI IMG/M metagenome (IMG submission 20081) | reverse complement strand
AAAAAAAAAAAAGAAAAAGAAAAAGTGATAGGATACACTTGCCTTAACCCAATCATCTGCACGAAGCCTCGCAGAGGACAGACTCGCTCTGATCCATACCATATTTTCAGCCTAACGGTCTATCAGTTACCCTGAAAGGCCGCTACAATGGCTGGAAGCCAGTCGACAAAGCACCAAAAACGTTCCCGGGGCAGTGATGCTGCCGAAAAAGTATCGCGTTCCGGTGATGAACGAGCTAAACGGCGCCGAACCTCCGAAGGCAATGATGCCCAGAAGAGTCACCTTGCGGAGTCATCTGCTGGTGATTCCCCATCGCAAGATGTGGAAAGGCGGAAAGGCTCTGCACCATGGTCATTCTCGCGCCCAGTGGGTGGTCGATACAGCAATTTGGATCCCATTTTGACTGCGGATGAAGCGTGGGTGGTGTCCTTAATCTTAGCTTGGAAAATAAGAAGAGTCGTCCATCCTAACATATCTACCACAGGTATCTTTTCGTGGGACTCGACACTGCTGTCCAAGTCTTCTCTACTTCGACATCTCGCCTTCTGCGCACCTTGCAGATGGAAACTGGCCAAAAAGTGATTGGGTTTAAAGTTTGCCCCCCAGACCAAGACATCCTCTACATTTTCACCTCCGGTTTCGTGACCAGATGGAATTGGGATTCTGGGAAGCGACTCGCCCGGTGGGCGATAAATTCCACGACCGTGTCGATCGATCTGCCTTCCATCGAGAATGACGAGCACTCCGCGACATACTTCTCTATTGGAATCCAAAAAGATGGAAAACGGGAAATTTCAATCAATGCACTGAGTGAGAAAAAGCCTGCGGGCAGCATTGTCCTTCAAACCAACGAGAACCTCAGTGCCATCAAAGTTGCATATGGGGGACGAGTCATCTTTGCTTGTGATGGCACTCATCTTTTCATGGGCACCACAACCAAATCCGAACTCGAAAACCCGGAGTCTGCTCAGTATATGTGGAGAGGTGTCACACTCCCGGTTACCGCCACCAGTCTTCATCTCCGGGAAAGCTCTTCCACAAAAGGCCCGGAGGCCGTTGATTTAGTAGTAGGAGAGACTGGCGGGTCCATTCTTATCTACCATGACGTCTTGAATACCCTCTTTGGGCGCAATGCAGACAAGAAGACATCGCCTAGAAAGCTACACTGGCACCGAGGCCCTGTTAGCACGGTGAGATGGTCTATGGATGGTATGTTCAGAGTCACCTGAGCATAGTAAAAACAGATTCTAACCAGAAAATTTCCCAGGCAATTACATCATTTCGGGTGGTCAAGAATCGGTTTTGGTTCTATGGCAGTTGGATACTGGTCGGAAGCAGTTCCTGCCCCATCTTTCGTCTCCGATTTGCAACGTCGTTGTCTCGCCAAGTGGCAATTCCTACGTGGTCAAGTTGGCGGACAATTCGGTTATGATTTTGTCTGCGAGAGAAATGCAGCCCTCCGCCAATGTGACCGGCCTGCAACTAGCTTCAGAGGTGGGTGGCCACAGGGATCTTTCCTCGAGAAAGCCCTTTGGTGCTGTTGCAGTATTGCACCCGCAGTACCCAGAGCGCCTCCTTGTTGCTGTGCCTGCCTCTCATCACTCTAGCCAGCAAGCCTCCCAACGATCAAGCTCTGCTGTGCTGCAGACATTTGATATTCGTGCCAACAGTCACATCTCTCGCCAAGCCCTGGCACGGACTAACACCACGACATTGAATGTCAGTCCGGAAGGGTCTGCGATAGTCGCACCTGATGTTCGGCTCATGGATATCATGTATGACGGAAAGTGGTTAGCTACTGTCGATACTTGGACCCCGTACCCTCAAGACGTGGAAGCTGTTGCTTCCAGTGGCTCAAACAGTGACTCGGCGTCTTTGCGATCAGAGGTGTTCCTCAAATTCTGGAAGTGGAATGCTTCTTCGGATATGTGGGAATTGGTAACTAGGATTGATGCACCTCATTTCTCTGAAAATCATCCATCAACTGTTCTCGGTTTGGCGGCTCGTCCTTGTTCCCATGAGTTTACGACACTTGGAACTGATTCCATCCTCCGCTTTTGGTGCCCAACTACTAGACAACGCAGTGGCCTCAAAACAGACCTCTCCGAGCCGCAACCAGATACTTGGAAGTGTCGAAGCTCCGTCAATTTGGCGGGATGCCTCGATAGTGCAGACGCCCCATTGAGATCGGCTTCCATAAGCTTCTCCGAGGATGGCTCTGTGTTGGCTGTCTGCTTGCCATCGGATACGGGCGCCAATGCCGGTCTTGTTCTACTCATTAATTCCCAGAACTGTACCGTTCATTACCGACGGACAGGGGTTTTCTTCGGCAAGCCCTGCTCGGTCAGATTCCTGGGGAGATATTTGATCGTTGCTGCGACAGGGTCCGTGTCTGTTTGGGATACTGTTGACGATATCGTCAAACCCATTCAACTATCTGACTCCGTCGGTCCAGTTGATACATGGAATTCGTCCTTCCTTGCTGTAAACACTAGGACTCAGTCCTTTGCGATTGCTACCCGGGGCACGGACAGTAGCTCGGGCAACTCGCACAAGCGACGACGCAGACCCCGCTTTCACATCAAGATATACAACGTCCCGTCTTTTGATTTGGTGTTCCAAGAGGCCCTGGGGAGCTGCCCACTTGCTCTTCTTTCCGATGCATACTCCGGCGATTACATTGTCGTGGATGCTACGGCCAGTGTGCAGCGACTTGGCTGCTTGGACAAGGCGGCCCAGAAGAGTCTGCAGCCTCACGAAGTGACCAGCCATCTGAACTCGGGACTGGCGAGTATCTTCAGCCGCAGCCAGGAGAGGGTCTCTACTCAGGCTATCGACGAAGAGGCTTCGGCTGGTCAAGGTAAAGGACTGGCCGGCGTGTTCGGCGAAACACCATCCTTCTCATTGCCCTCTATTGGTGTTCTCTTCAGGAATGTTGTGCAAACCCTGGGCTCCAGCTAGACTTAAGGGCTAGGCGAATCGACTTGGATATCGATTCCCGTGCATGTGAATTAAAGCGTTTTTTGGGACAGTGTATCTATACCTGAATTTCAAGTTCTCATATTGTCTTTGTAACTCGAAATTTGAACCCGATATGACCGGAATGAAGACATTTAGAGCCAATCTGTCATTGACATGAATTTTTTTAATGGAAAATTATTTTTATCCAGAATGGTATTTTACATGGCTTTTGGTTCAAATACTCAAGTACAGACTTTCTTACATATGCCCCAATGTGAAGACGAGCAATGCTTTTCTTCCGTGAACAAGAGACAGATAAGCATCCAATTCGTGATCTTCATCAATGGGAAAAGAAGAGTCGTTTCCATGCTCATCCTTATCAATACCTTCGATTTTGCTGATGACCATGTAGGGATATCTGGCAGCGACCAAATGTCTTATTTCTTCAACAGACCGCGTTGTGAGCTTATCCGCCCAAGTTTTGGCCGGTATTCCCTGGACCTGGCTGTGTGGGCTGATCTGGAGGTAGACGGGGGTAGAAAGCAGTGTGGTATGCAGCATTGGGTCCATGTATTCAAAGGCGCTGCCCGCCTCGTGCTGTGCGTTAGCCGAAAAGGAGGATGGATCGTTAGCTGCCTGTAGCAAAGAGGGATCGATCTGCATGTCACCGATCTCGCTAGCGCTGATCGGGGCGCTTGCAAGTGCCTGGGATGCAAGGGTGCTGATTCCATTATTGATCCCATTGCCAGTATTGTTGCCTGTCGAAGGGCTATTTGACATCGGATCCTGCGAACCGGCGCGCGGTGTGGATCTCTTGCGACCAGGATCCCGCTTTGTTTGATCGTCACGGAGACGTTTCATCACGTCACGACAGAGAACCTCCAAGGCTTTCAACCGGGTCGTGTGTTCTAGGTCGGCCGTTCCCGGTTCAAGGATTCGCCGAAGCAATGCTGAGTTGCGGATCCATTGTGATTTCAGCTCCTGCCAGTGTTCATCGCCCGCTTCCAGCTTGCTTGTGAAGTGATCTGCCTTAAGAGTGTCATAGAAGGCATTTCGAATTTGGCGACTTTCCTCCGGGTTAACGCCCAGGACATTCTTCGCCTCGGCGATGGTCATTCGCCGCTTCAATGTTCTCATGCGCTTGGTGACATCCATGCAGACAACGTCCAGGGCCAGAGCTTTCGCGTCGCGCTGATTGGGTTCAGCATTGAAAACCTGCTGGAGGTGGGGAGATTCCTGGATCAATTTGTCCTTCGCCGCTTGCCATCTTTCCGGGCCAGCGATGGTTTTCTTAGTGAACCCCGCTTCTTCGCATATCCTTTGAAAGTGATCTCTGAGCTGGCGGTACATATGATTGTCGAGGTTTAGATACTGTTTACTCTCGTCGATCGTCGTCTCTGAAGGGAAGCGAGGAGGCCCAGGCGGATCGGCTGGCAACCCAGCCCACTCGCGGGTGCGACGCCGGCGCTTTCGGGAAGCCCATCGTTCGGCACTCTCTGATTTCAGGTGGTCCATACGTTCCTTGCGCTTTGCCATGACCTCCGGAGACAAAGCAGCGGACGCCGGGCATTCGGGGACGGCGGACGGATCAGATTCGGGAGGATGGGAGTCAACGCCATCAAAGGCCTCATCATGTTTATAAACTTCCTGTTGTAGTGCAAGAAGGCCTTCATCCTCAGGCTGTTCGGCTGTAGCTTCGGTGTGGGATTGGGCCTTCATGCCATTGGGGACGCGAAGCAACCAGCGGTTCTTCGCGCGCACGCGCATCAGCTCGCGTTCCTTAATTTCGAACCCCTCTTCGTTGAGGAGGCGGAGCATATCGCGTTGGTTCGTGTTCCGTTCCCAGAGCTCCTTGACTCGGGCGACGAGCTCGACATTTTTGTGTGCTGGGTTCTGTTTAGATGGAAACCCCCATCGCTTGAACTGGGTCTGATACGCGCGCTTGCTGTGCATGGATCATGATCAGCCTCGTATGGCGCGGAATCGGAGAGTAGGCATCAGATCAGAGTCAACTGAGAGCTCACCTTGGTGCAAACTGATAAGCGTTTCGCATATATTCCATAATCTCCTCCAGAGGTTTTTTCTCCTGAATGTACAGCTGGTAGCAGATGTCCCGCTTGCCAGCCCAGTCATAAACCATGCCGGCGGGCGCGCTCCTCCAAATGGAGGCGCGTCTGGGATGAAGAGGATTCCAAGTGTCTAGAAATAGAGCTGCCTTATCGGACGTTTGTTGTCGCTGCTGTGCGCCGTAGTGTTTACAATGGCAAAAACGACGGCAGCGCAGAGCGACATGTCGCGCATTTCACAGGTCACGTGATAATATGGGAGCACCTCAAAAGTCTATAATTTCGTGGCTTCCAAAACACGGTATGGAGTGCGACGGTTAATTTCACAATCATGTAGATGATATTGCATTGAAGTCACTAAGATCACCCAAGGATATTCAAAACGCCGAAGCCACACGCCAAGTTGTGTTGTAAGGAGCATCCCCAAGACCTGCAAAGATGCCCAACATACAAAATACCGCTCAAAGATTGGACTATGAACAGGAATGATCCGATTAAAAGAAAAAGCAAATGCAATAAGCTCAGCTCAGCTTCCGAAGCTTGCGACGAATCTTAAACACGCGTGTGCGAAGCCATGTCATGAAGAGCACCCAGGTGCTTTTCGATTGTGATTTCCACGAGGTCGCCGGTTGCTGATCATGCACTTCTGAGCGCTTCGGTTCTCCTGACTGCGTCTGTTTCTCCGAGAGCCTCTCGCGGGACTGTAGAGCTGGAGATTCCGGGCCATCTGACTGCTTGCGCTTCACGCGGCGCCACGTTTGCTTTTCTTCAGCCTTGGTCTGTTGTTTCTCAAGCCGACGAGCCTTGGCGGCTTCCTTCTCCTCAAATGCCTGTCGCGCAGCTTGGATGGTAGCTGCTCGGGATACTGGGTCTGTACTGGTCCGGGTGCGAGAGCGGAAAACGAAGTCGAGAGAGGACCGAGAAGTCGGGGACGCGGTATCCAAGGTACTCCCAGTGTCGCGGGAATAACCAAAGGACGGACGGCTGGCGACATTGGTCTGTGATAGGTTCGGGATCACCTGGGCAAAGGATTCATCTTCAATCTGCAAAGAAAGCCGCGGGGCTGGTCCCGAGGCAGCACGAGTGGACCCATGTCTCTCCGAGCCCGTCAAGATGTGTGATTCGACGTCCGGGCTACCATTCTCCTGCTCGCTCTCGTTGCCCGATATCTGATATGATTGACTCAATGGCGGGGTATATACACGGGGAGTTGGGCGCATAGGGTACACGTATTGTGATCCTCGTCTACTACCACTGGAGCCCGTCGCCGCCGAGAATTGGGATGTCCCGCTGGTGGACCGATTGTGAAGACCGGAGGGTGTCCTGAGGTACACTACCCCGGTCGGCGAATCGCTTCGGCGCCGACTCCGATCGAGATTCATGTAGATGCCCAGTCCCTCCTGCTCAGTCGATGACCGAGACAGATCGATGGATGTTGACGGCGCCTCGTCGCGCGACATCTTCCGGAGTATGGGTTTGATATGTACTTTTGGCTTCACGGGCTTGCTCTTCTGCGAGCGATAGTCGTGGCCGTCGGGAGATTCCTTCAGCCCTGTGGCAGATACCAAATGGGTGGATTCGAAGGCCCATGGTAGTTCGCTCGGGGTAATATTCGGCGTGGTCTTAGAGCGGACCGGGCCGCGTTCGTTGTACTCCGGGGGGTGTGGCTGCTCGGAAAATCCTGGAAACGGAGACGGCTCGTGTGAGGCATCCATATCTAGATGTGAAGGGGCCAGCCCGGGGTCATTGGGAGCCCATCGGCCATCCATGTCCGCTTGCGAAGCAGAACGAGTGTCTTTTCTGGAGCGCAACAAAGATGTGGAGCCACTAAACGTGCGACCCTTTGAGACTTGAAAGACCGGTTCCCGGGCAGGGTGAATGTGGTTACGCGCCACAGCAATGGCCTCCAAACTCTAGCGAACTGAGGACTCAGGACCGACTCGCGGCGGGCATGGTTGTCGGCGGCGGCCGTCTCGGATGATGGAAAGACAGACAGGATCACACGAAGAAGGAATCGGCGAGCAGGTTCGAGAGGCTGTATTCAAGATAGCGCAGGCCGAGGGAATGAGAGCATCAGGTAACGGAGTGGGGAGAGAGTAAGCGGGGGGTTGGGAAATAATCATGCAGCTGAGTACCGTTGGTTACGGCGCATGTCTGATTAGAAGCATAAGCACTACGGGCCCCTAAATATCGATAGGACCTTTAGGGTGAGGGAAGGGGAGAATGGAGAAGGTAGAGGTAGAGTGAGAGAGAATGAGAGAACGCGAAATGAAAAGGGAGCGGTGAAGCCGAAGCCGAAGCCGAAGACGGGGAAAGCGGCCGCATGCGGATTGGAAGAAAGTTGATGGACTCTTTTGACTCTCTTTTCACTTTCACTCTTTCTCTCCTTTAATCGTGTCGCGCTTCTCTTCTACTTTCAGACACTCTTTCCCTCGATATCCCCCCGATCTCATTCGATCTCACTTAGGTTACACATTGCCATTGCCCTCCCCTGGCTACCCCAGCTTCCCCGGGTCATCATGAAACAGTTTGGGTAAAAGGATCTTTGTGCCCGAAAAGCCAGTTCGATAGTTCACAAGGCATTTGATGATATCAATCTGAACTCGGGCTGAACATGCCAACTCAGGTGCCAAGAGCCAAGCCACGGGCACAGCGGAGCTAATGAGACGCTACAAGCATAATAGTTGTCAATCTCCCCCCCACGAAGAGCGAATAATGAAACTTTTGAAACTCTTGAAACTCTCTTTTTCCTCTTCTAAAGCTTCCAGCTTGTAACCATAGGCATGTCTTTTCAGCTGTGTTTTTGTCTTCTCATTCTTCTCACGATCTCTGGCCAGGCCTACGGCTTCGGCGCGGGGAATATCGCGTCCCTCTCTCGTATTGAAGGCCAGAATTGGCGCCATGGAGATATCGAGGATACCCTTCTTTCTCTTTTTCTGGCTCGAGTGGCCGGTGGCCGCAAGTTTGGCAAGCTCGACGTCAAGCGAGTGTACTTTGGAAACTGGCTTCGTGACTACAGTCAGGCAGTCGATGTGGGTACCGTCAAATACGTTAGTGCCGAGGCCATTCGCATTCTGATCTGGGTCTTGGGCTTCATGACCTTTGGGTATGTATATGTTTTCTTTGGTGATGTCTCCCGCCATTGCTAATCTAATCTCGGGTTGACATAGATACGGAACCCGTGAGTTCGAGGTCACCACCGAGCGCCTTGGGTGCTACCAGCCTACCGAGCATATCGATAATCCTCAAGGTTATGCCGAGGGTGAAGATGCACGCTGCTATGATCGTCGTCTTCGTGGCCCTGTGGATGAAGAGCGGGAGCTGTCGATTGATCCGCGAACCGGTCTCAAAGCCTACATTGCTTCCGAAGATATGGATATCGACACTTCCGCCGCTTTGATCCGCCGAGTCCTCGGCCGTTCCATCCAGCTTGGTCGTCGCTATGCCCGATCACGTAACTCTGAGGATCTCTACGAGGCGCTTCGCTTGCTGGGCACTGGTCTGCACTGTCTCGAGGATTACGCTGCTCATTCGAACTATACCGAGCTCGCTCTCATCGAGATGGGCGAAGAAGGTGTTTTCCCTCACGTTGGACGCGACACTCTGATTGACCTTCCGGGAGCTCGGGACTCCGTCTATCCAGTTGTTACTGGCACCTTTGGTGGCGTTGATTTCTTCCATTCGGTGCTCGGTGAGCTTTCCGATAAGACCAAGCAGTCTGAACTCCAGTCGCTGGAAGGTGTCATCACCGAGTCAGAGGGTGACAACCCTTCGAAAAGCCTCATCCAGGACCTGCTCAACAAAATCCCCAGTGGTCTGATCGGTGATAGTGATGCTCGGGCTGGTCAGATGGATGACTTCCAGGCCAAGGCCGATGATGCGCGCCATAACAACCAGAACATAACCCCCCGTGAGCCCGAGGAGTGGACTCGCTACCTGGAAGATGTCCAGAAGCAAATCTACCCTGTTCTTGAATGGCATGATCAGCTCTTGAAGGCGATCAATGAAGCCATCGAGAAAATCCCGGTGCTACCGGAACTGATCGAGCAAATTCAAGATCAGATCACCGTCTTTGTCTTCTCCATCCTCGCCCCCTACGTGCTCCCCGTCATCAAGCAGGTCAAGGCTGAACTGGAAACCGGCTCTTCTGAAGTGATTCAGAGCAGCCGGGAGCAGCAGCACATCGTATTCAACGACGACTCTTCGTCTAACCCCACCCACTCCATGCTTTCCAAGGACCACTTCTCCAACGTCCTTAATGAGCCCGCTGGTCTGATCGCTTCTCAGTGTGTCAAGTGGGCCGTCCCCCAACTAATGCAGTGCTGGGATGACGAAGATGTCGACATCGACCGTACATTGAACCGAATCACCGCCGGTGTGTTCCATCATCCGGCTCAGCGAGATTATGGAGACGACGGTGCGGTCGACATGCGGTATACCATGTTCTCCACGGTGGAGCAGTGGTGGAGGGAGAAGAGTGACGAGGAACGTGACTCTCTTCGTGAACAACTGAGCCGCGATGGTGTTCTCGAAGGCAAGAACCACAAAGAAGGCGTGCAGGATTGTGGACACGGCTGTGGCAAGCCGCTCGCTTTGCCCAAGGGTCACAAGGCCAGTGGCGGGGATTTCCACTCTGATAACAACGGTCTCCAAAAGATCGCGTCTGAGGCTGTGGGAGGAGGTGCCCTAGGCGGCCTTATCGGTGGTCTTGTCGGCGGCGTGGGCTCGATGGTCCTCAACGATGATGGCTCGGAAGACCGGAAGAGTCCTCGATTCAATAAGCACGACAGTGACGGAGACGAGGGCCGTAAGCGCCAGCATCATCACCATCAGGAACGTCGCGAAAATGACGAGACGGAATCTTACGGTGCCGTTCCCCCTCCTCAGCAGGGAGGCTACCAGTATCAACGCGAAACGACGTACTATGGTGACCGACCCACGCCTGGAAATGACTACCCTGGCAGTGACTACACTCGCGCTGAGTATGCTCCCGACCCTCCCACGCAGGGTTATCATCGCGAGGAGTATCGGCGATACCAGCAGGAGGACAGCGGAGGTTACTATCAGCAAGAGAGACGAGAGACTTATGAGACTGGCGGGACTGAGTATCAGCGCACTGAAACGCGCTACGACTACGGGCCTCCCCAGCCAGCCTTCGAATATGCGCAGCAGAGTTCCTACGGTCGTGGAGGATTTGAACCGTAAGTTACCACCGGGTTTACATCGGTTCATCCATATTGATCACGGCTATGTCGTAGGGGATACCAGACAGGCTACGGCGGCCCACCACGTGGGGGCTATGGGGAGTTTGAGCAGCCTATCTACCCAACTCAGGGGGAAGTTTACCAGGAGCAGAGCTATGGCCAGCGAACTGAACGCGATGGTGATGAGTTTACGGAGCGCCCGCACCATCGTCACCATCACCATCACCATCACCAGCGACGCTCCAGTGATGGCTCTGGTTCCGGGAGTGACAGCGATGAAGAGCGACGACACCGTCACCATGGGCACCACCATCGGTCAGGATCGGAAGATTCGGACTAAGTGATTCGTTCCCTATTGTTCCAATTCAATGTACGGGAATGCAAGCAGCTCCGCCATGGACTTTTGGCAGTAGGCCAAGACCATCTATACCATCTAGATTGTGCAGATTATGGTAGGAAGCCAGTGTCGTCTTACAGGACCGAAACTCTTCAGTGCTTATGAACGTAGATAGTCGGTCATGTTACGATGCTATTGTATAATCAGATTTTGATTATCAAGGACTACCATTCCTTGACCTCACCCGGCGCCGGCTGCTCAGTTCGAATAACCTTGTCAGGGTTCAGCAAACGGAGCGGATCAAAAGCCAATTTCAGCTAGAATTGGAACAAGTCGTTAGTTTAAACCGTAATTGAATGGGTACGGACATCAAGACTTACCCGGCGCATAGCATCCACCGTAGATTCGCCCAGCTCGTGTGCGAGATAGTCCCGCTTGACGAGCCCGACGCCGTGTTCGCCCGTTACGGTGCCCTCCATTTCCACGGCTCGTTTGACCATACGATGGATGACACCTTCGGCCACCTTCTTCTCACCATCATTGAACAGGATGATAGCTATTTCAAAGAAAAAAAAATTAAGAAAATTGTTAAGAAAGATACTTTGCATCGGGGAGAATATCTTACCATGGAAATTACCATCGCCGACATGACCGGCAATTCCAGCCAGCAGTCCACTCTTAGTGATATCCTCCTTGGTGGCTTCGATGATGTCGGGAAGTCTGCTCATTGGCACCGCTACGTCGGTGGTCCAGACGTGATCCGCGGGGCTCCTCCGCATCGCCATCACACTCCACAAAGCCTCCTTCCTCGCGCTCCACAGTTCCTGCATTTCTTCCTCGCCCCGAGCAAATTCGAATGACTTGCCCGATGTGTTTTTAACGAGCGTTTGTACCATACCGATCTGTTCCTTGACACTCGCGGGCGTTCCCGTGAATTTGAAGAAGATGGTGGGTGCCTCCTTCCATTGGCGGCTCGTGCTCTGGCTGGCGTTGATGCATTTCATCTGAACATCGTCCAGGATTTCGACTCCGGCCACGGGGATTCCCGCCTTCACCACTTGGGTGACACACTGAGCGGCGTTGTGGATGCTAGGGAAGCTGGCCACGGCCACGTTTTGGCTCTGAGGTCGCACCGTGAGCTTCAGCGTGGCTTCTGTCACCAAACCGAGAGTTCCCTCGCTGCCAATGAAGAGCTTATTGAGGTCATAGCCTGCACTGGACTTGCGCGCCCGCTGTCGGGTTTGAATGATAGTTCCATCAGCAAGAACCACAGTCAAGGACAAAACCCACTCGCGCATTGTCCCGTAGCGGTAAGCATTGGTTCCCGAGCAGGCAGTGCCAACCATACCGCCAATCATGGCTCCAGGGCCTGGGTCTGGGGGGAAGAAAAGCCCATCCTCGGCCAGCTCCTCGTTCAGCTCCTCCCATCCTACAGCCGGCTGCACTACCACGTCCATATCGTCCTTGTGAAGCTTCAAGATCCGATTCATTCGGCCGAAGTCAATACACACGCCGCCGCGTGTGGAGGCAAAGTGGCCCTCCAAGCTCGTGCCACCGGAGTACGGGGTAACTGGGATCACTCGCTGGTGGCAGACCTTCATGATGCGGGAAACCTCCTCGGTAGTTGAGGGATAGAGGATCAGGAATGGCTTCTCGTCATCCTTGCGGGTATAGGACGACCAGTCGGATCCGGAGTGCATTTCCACATCGCCCGGCAAGGTAGAGACATTCTCTTTACCCAGAATCTCGACAAAGTCGGTCCATGCCGCCTGCAGGTTGGACGGGGACACATTGTGCTTCGGCGGATCGAGATCTGCGAGAGTGGTGGTCGATGACTGGGGAAGGGAGGCAGGCTTGAGGGAGCCTAGGTAATACGCGCCAGTCGAGAAAAAGACCAAAGCTAGGCACAAGTTAGCAATGACCCAAGGATCGGACGAGGGCTATGCGACATACTGAACATCAAGGCAGCATAGCGGCCACCTGCGGACTGGGGCTGATACTGGGCGAACCGCTCCTGCTCGGCCCGCTCTCGTTTAAGCCGCTGTTGGGTGCTCTCGTAGAGCTGGCTCTTGAAGGACGCCTGCTTCTCATTTGCTAGGCACCGAGCAGAAGCCGCGAACAGTCTCCGCTGTGACGGAGCAAAAACTGGTCGAGATCGAAAATGGCGTAGTGCCACACGAAGGGCTGTGGATGCGTGAGCCATGGTGAGGTGTGAGGATGGCGGCGCAAAGTAGAAGAAGTCTCGCAAGCATGTCGACTCCGCACGGGCCTTTGGGCGGTCCAGACCGACCGGCCGAGTGATAGTTGAATGTCTCTATGATAGTTATTAACTAGCTGACTGTACGTACATCAAGTTGGCTGTAAGCTAATAGAAGCTAATATGGAAATATGTTTATTCTATAATACACCTGGGCAATTATTGGGACCTAAACCTAGGTGAAAATCGGGTCTGGTAGTATATATGTACGTATTTAACTATATAGTTAGCTACTACATGTAACTAATATACTTACACTAGCATATGATCTATAAACTTCATGGCATAGAATGCCCCAAATAACAAATAGATTTATCATCATGATCCACGTCGACACCAAAGGGTCAGCTGGACAGAAGTGGCGTCGCAATGACATAGGCAAAAGTCGGGTAAAGTCCCCGCGGTTAAAATCCAAATTAGGATCCACTGAGAGTCCAATGTACACCGCAGCTCAGCTCGGTTCATTTCACGCATTTTGCCGGCATTTACTAACCTCTTCCTTTTCCCTTCTCTTCTCTTTTCTATCCCTCTCTTTTTCAAAGCTCTTTCACATATCCGACATGGCTACCGAAACGCCCCAGGTAGGTCGAGGTCCATTGTACTGATGTCAGGAAACTGTCTGCTAACGTGGCGGGATATAGAACCTTTCATTTGTCCTGGAGGGTATCCACCAGGTCAAGTTTGAAGACCGCCCGATTCCCGAGCTGAAGAACCCTCACGATGTGCTCATTAATGTCAAGTACACCGGAATCTGCGGTAGTGATGTAGGTTTACCCAGCTCAATGCAAGGAAACGAAAATATGCTGACCGGAACTCTTTGTGACAGGTACACTACTGGGAGCACTGTGCAATTGGTTCATTCGTCGTCAAGGACCCCATGGTGTTGGGACACGAGTCGGCGGGCATTATCAGCAAAGTCGGATCGGCCGTCACCTCGTTGAAGGTGGGTGACCGGGTCGCCATGGAGCCCGGCATTGCATGCCGTCGATGCGAGCCCTGCAAGAGTGGCAAGTACAACCTGTGCGAGAACATGGCCTTTGCCGCAACCCCGCCCCATGATGGTACTCTGGCCAAGTACTATGTCCTCCCGGAGGACTTTTGCTACAAGCTCCCGGAGCATGTCTCGCTGCAGGAGGGTGCCTTGATGGAGCCCCTCAGCGTGGCTGTTCATATCGTGCGACAGGCAGGGGTCAGTCCCGGTCAGACAGTCGTCGTATTTGGTGCCGGACCCGTGGGCCTCCTATGTTGTGCGGTAGCAACCGCCTTTGGCGCCTCCAAGGTGATCGCGGTGGATATCCAGCCGACTCGCCTGGCCTTTGCCAAAGACTATGCAGTGACATCCACTTTCGTACCTAGTAACGTGCCGGCGACCGAGAATGCCGAGCGACTCAAGCAGGAGAATGACTTAGGCTCTGGTGCCGACGTTGCGATTGACGCTTCCGGTGCCGAGCCCTCCGTCCACACGGGTATTCACCTCCTCCGCAACGGTGGTACGTATGTACAGGGTGGTATGGGCCGCAGCGAGATCCTCTTCCCCATTATGGCTGCCTGCTCCAAGGAGTTGACCATCAAGGGCAGCTTCCGCTACAGCAGCGGAGACTACAAGTTGGCGGTCGAGCTGGTGTCGACCGGAAAGCTGGATGTCAAACGGCTCATCACCGGCACCGTCAAATTCGAGGAGGCGGAGCGGGCATTCCTGGATGTCAAGGCTGGAAAGGGCATCAAGACACTCATTGCGGGCATCGACGTGTAAAGCCCAGGTTAATGTCTGATGAAAACGACGGCTGGTGTTCACGAGGTGTAATTTTTTTTTTTTTTTTTTTTAAAGAATAGAATAGAGATCAAAAGAGAAGTTGTCCGATGGATTGTGGCCATTTGATCCACCCAAAAATTCAAATGTCAATAGTTCACATCCCTCATAGGGGAATCCTGCCCGCGAGGGACGCAAAGAAGGAGTATCTGTAGAACAATCATGGGTAATAAAAACGAACGTCGGAAAGGGGTATCGTGCAAAGCGAGAAAGAAAGAAAAAAGATTAAATCGCAGCGAATGGGCCAACCGTCACCGAGACATCTAGCAACAACCCCGATTTCTCCGAGACTGAGAACCATCCAGGCGAAACACGTCTTCCCACTCCCTCATGCCACCTTTCCAGCCCTGTCCAGCCCCCTTTCCGTGTCGTCGCGAGGTCCGGTGAAGGGGCAGAGCATTGTCATCCAGCGTGGCTCTGCTTCTAATGCTCGAGGCCTCACTGGTCCCGTGGCCGTAGAGACCGCCATCGCCGTACTGAATACCGCTCTGCGGGTCATCGGGGTCGATCTCTCCGAGCTCGATTTTGGTCAGGATGATGCGGGCCAACCGTTGGAAGACCTCCTCCACACCGTCACCAGTGAGAGCCGAGACTTCGACAGCCACTGGAATATTCGACTGAGCTGCCCAGCGGGATGTATCCTCCCGGCTGACCTCTCGACCTTCGGCAAATGTAGCGGTCATCCTGGTCCCGGAGCCCAAATAGCTGGCTGAGCGCACCGAGCCGATGGCATCGAAGGGGAGGGATGACTGTCTGCTCGAAGTACTCGATGGAGTCGGTGGAGGTCGCCCCGCATCGTCAGGATCGGCAGCTGTCGCATCGGCCAAGTCGGTTTTGTTTCCAGCCAGGAGAACTGTCAGGTTGGGTGAGGCCAGCGCTCGTGCATCCATCAGGAAGGTAGGAAGGGCGGCGAAGGAAGGGTAGGAAGAGACATCGTACACGAGGATGGCACCGGCAGCTCCACGATAGTAAGAACGTGAAACAGATCGGAATCGCTCGGTCCCCGCAGTGTCCCAGAGTTGCAACTTGATGCGTCTTCGTCTTGAGCCGGTGCCTAGTTTGACGATGCGCGAGGCGAACTCGACCCCGATGGTCTGCGAGGACAGCACTCTCCCTAATAAAGGTTAATGACAGTCGATGATCAACGGAGGTGGAGGGGGAAGGTGTGGTCGTACACTCGTTCTTCACGAATCGATGTAGCACACAGGACCTGTTTTCCACGAGGACTGTCAGTCGGAAGACTTTCCAAGCTATTAGATGCTTTGTACGACATACTTGCCGGCGCCACTGGGGCCTAGAAGAATGATCTTGGCCAGGTAATCATACATGCTCCCCAGCTCCTAAGGACGAGTCAACGAGGGGGCCGGGAATGGGGAATGGAAATAGGAAAGCAACAGACCTGATCCTGATCAAGAACAGAGGAAGCCTCGGACGTGCTGGAGAGACCCCGCGGGCGCACCATGGCGCGCAGAGGTAAAACGACGAAAATGTGGGAGAAAGAGGTAGGAGATCGAGTAGCGCCGTCTCTTCGTTCTATCTCAGACCGCCGAGGATCAACCTAAGCTCTTTCTGTTATGCTTTTTACACTATGTACGATGCTTATTTCCCGGAGACTGTACTGGGTATAGAGTGTACATATTGAGTTATCTTACATAGGATGCATGTAGCATTACTGCTATACTGACTTAGCTACTTGTCTTCTATGAAGTCATTCCTTGGACCCTGCATATTGCATATTGTATATTGCATAATGCATAATACGTAATACGTAATATAGAATGTTAGTTAACTAGTTAAATAGCTAGTTACCAACTACTAAGTAAGTACCATAACCTCACTAGTCAGTTAACATCATAAATGCATCACGAGGCTCCTGAAATCAGCCCTCGAGCGGTGCCATCCGCTCTGAACTTGGGATGATCTAAGCCTCTCCGGGAGGCGCGGTAAACTCTTTTTATTTGATCGCTTTCCCTTTTCTTTTCTTTTCCATTTCCTATTCCTATTTCCTCTTTCCCATTGTTCATTTCCCATCTTCTTCTATCGTTCACATCATGAAGTTGGCCTGGGCGACGGCGCTCCTCCTACTTGGTTCCACGGGAGTATCGTCCCTCACCATCCCCTCCGAATCATCCGCACTCGTCGAGGGAAATGACGCGCGTCGTTCCGGCAGCAGCGGGGGATCAAGTGGTGGTCATTCCAGTTCGTCGAGCAATCGGGGCGGCTCAAGCAGAGGATCCGGCACACAGGCATCCTACGGCGGTGGAAGGTATGATTCCACAACCCACAACGTCTTCCATTCCTACAATTCCTACGATTCATACGGTGGCCGCTATCATTCATCCGATTGGCCTTGGATGGTCCCACAGACTTACACGTCGGGGTCGTCCAGAACTATCGAGACACTGCAATATCCAAAGACAAAAACTAAGACGAAGACGCATGACAGATACTATGCCGGTGGCGCGCGTACACCCTACACTGCTGGCTCGAGGTCTCCTCGAGGAATCACCCCGTTCATCTTGCCAGTCGCGGCGCTTGCCTTCTTCCCAGGCATCTGGCTATACGGTGCCTATGCCTATCCTTACCACAATCCGTATTACTACGAAGATGAGCACAGCCATCGCAATGAATCGATGCGGGTGGTTTGCGTGTGCCAGGAGTACCAAGAGTGTGGCTGTGATGACAACAACAACAGCACCTACTACGAATCCCTGTTCAATGGTACCCAGCCCAGAAACACCAGTAATACCCGTGTGGTCAACGTCAACGGCACCGAAAAGATCTATATCAACGGTACGCTGGCCAACGGCACTACGGCAGCAGACGGTTCCTCATCGGGGGCCCTGACCTCTGTGCAGACTCTCCTGCATGTTAGCGGATACTGGGTCACCGCGGCCCTGGTTGCTACCGCCGTGTGGGTATTTTAAATGACCTTTTGCCCTGCTTTTACGATAACAGATTTACTCCCGTCACTCGAGGCGACATTGATATTTGATACGAGCTGTATGGGAGTATACGATATGCACTTGCACTTGCTTATTTTGACGAGCTCAGGAATGACTTTGGTGGCTTCTTTGTTGTTTTTATTGATGATATTCAGATACCCTTCAAGACGGAAGTAAAATTGCATTGCTTCATGTATTATATTGTCAAATCGGGGCCCTTCAATGGAGCATCGCATTCCGCCCGTCGCGCGGTTAACGTCCTTTTGGACCCCACTAGTCCCCAAATGGACAAGCCGTCTCCCTTAATCCCTTTGCTTCAGGATCTTCGTCTTCTCTCCTTCATTGACTTCACTGCCATTCGTTTTTAGATCCCTGACACGGGCTGTCGCGCTCTTTTATATCAGCTCCATTCATTCTTTACCTTTGCGGATCTCACCGATTCTCATCATCAATCCCCGTATAAACAACCCCGCCTACAAACACAAAATCACTGTCAACATGCATTTCACCAAGGCTCTTGTCCTCCTCACTTCAGCCCTGGCCCCCGTCGCGTTCGCTGCTGAGGCTGCGCCTGTCACCAAAACTTTGACTCTGGTGCCGACTTCGACCCCGACTCCCTTGTCCTCGTCGACTTCCACTCCCATGCTCACCAGCGCTCCCTTGTCGACCTCGACTCCCATGCTCGCAAGCACTCCCTACTCGAGCTCGACCTTCAGCGTCACTCCTAGCTCTTCCACTCCGCTGGTGAAGGCCATTAGCACTCCCTTCGTGCTCGACTCCTCCACCCAGAGCAGCGCCCCTGCGCCGGCTTCGTCCACTCCGACTAGTGGCGCCGCCTCCCTTCAGCTCCCCGGCGTCGTGCGCTGGTGCATGGTTGTTGCTGGTTACATCCTGGTTTAAACCATCCCAACTGAACCCATTGACTAGTTTGCGCGCACAGTATGCGCAAGGGTCCTGAGGATCCCCCGTCCGTCCCGGTACTGGCAGACCATACCATCTTGACCGATGGTTAACACATTCGATTTCTCTCATGTTAATTCTGGGTCTTTTTCCATGAGGCCGCTTTCTTCTCTTCTTATATATTCCTTTCGCATACCCTTTTTACCCTTTTTTTCCGACGATCATGGTTGTTGTGACGCGTTCTCCGACTTTCTTGATGCCTATACCCATTTCTCTTCCCTTCTTTCCCAACCCATTTTATGACATCTGAGATTTTTGTCTTTATAATTTTGTTTTTAAATCTTTGGTTGATCCTGGAATTTACTGAACTAATACCGGCTCGGATGCGTGCATCTTGTGCTCGGCCTTGGATGTCATCCTTATTTTGATGAGTGCTTGTAGGACGTGCTGTAGTTGTTGCTACATCTGAGAACTGATTTGTCACTCCGGGCTTCGAGTGCCTATTGAGGACGTGAATCGGATATTCGAAGATCACCTTCACTTTTCGTGAAAGACAAGCCTTTGAATCCTTCGGGTAGGTTGGAGAATCTTTTACCGGTGGAGCTTGGTGCACAAGAGTTTCAGGGGAGAGGACTATAGATGACCTATCTACTACATGGATCCCAACAAGGACCGGAGCTTAGCCGAAAAAAAGAAAACACTCAAAAAGTATGTGTTACAGAAAGTGATGGCCGCACCTACTCCGGCTTAAATGTGGCCTCGTATCTGTAAACGAGGTTAGCAACTAGGTCAAACCTGCATTTGAGAACAGTAAACCAAAGACATACCTCTTACCGCGGAACGCCCACAAACCCCAGTTTCCACATGAAACATCATGCGGATCCAGGTCATTTAGGTCCCAGCGCAGACTGCGGAAGATATTCTCCCCGGGCTCGAGAAGAATATCGAATTCTCCTGCACACTTTTCATGAACCCAGTTGATATCACGCTCCATATCCCACTGGGTATAGCCAGTGCAGAGAATAGGAACCTTGGTCTCCAGAAGCTGGGGAAGAGTCTCAGCCCACTCATGCGAGCTGGCAGGGTGACCCAGACCGGGGTGGAAGAGCATGAAACAGTCCAGATAAGGGTCAAATGGCTGGAAGTACTGGGCCTTGTACATGGTGTGGAAGTAGTCGACGTAGGTGGTAATCTTCATCTGGCCGCCCAGGCGGTCCTCGACAATGCCGCCGAATGGGTTCTCGGGAGTGCGTTCGGGCAGCGGGAACTCGGAGTCTCTGTTGGCCATACTTTCGGGGCCGATGAAGATGATGTGAATAAGAGATAGTGGGAACATGTAGGAGAGCTGCATCCAGACCTCACGGGGCAGGGAGGATTCGGCGCGCGCGCCCAGAATGAAGATTCGGACTGGAGGAGCCTTCAGACGCAGGCCTTTGATATCGATATCTTCGCCAGTCCTGGGAGGGTGTAGGGAGTATCGAAGGGCTATGAAGAACGAGAGAGTATTAGTTATTTGATCGCGTCACACCCACCTCACTGCGAGGACATCGATCATCCTAGATATGAATCCAACATACCGCTCATGCTCTTCAATCCCTCAGGTGTCAATCGGTTCTTGCCACGGACACTATACGGGCTCAATTCATGCAAGACACTCGCAATGGTCTGCGGGTAGGTGAGCATGCGGGTGACCTGACGCATCGAACGGTCGGAGTTGATAGCGTCAAACTCGCGAGTGTACATGTAGGTATCCCAATTGGTCATGTTGATGACGAAATTGTCATCCTGCACGCCCGGGTAGGAGAACTCAGGGAAGAAGCGGCCGGAGTGCAGGTCGTGGTCATCCTCGTTGATCTGGCGCATGGTCTCGCAGACCTCAAGGTGGGCCTCGAAGTCGTCCATCCAATGGCCCTCCGAGCAGTAGACAGGAATACCACAGTCGGGGCATTCGAAGTGCGAATGGGCCGGCGGTTGGCTGGTCTCGTCGGACGTCTTTCGCGCTTCCGGGTCGTGCGGCGAGACCGGGGCGCGGGTCTGCTGGTGGCTCGGGTGAGGACAAAAAGCATTTTGCTTGATGAATGCGGCCCGTTGGCGGATCGCAGGCGAGGGAGAGTTCGAGAAGGAGTGGAACAGGTTGTTGGGTTTCAAGAGCGCTCGCGTATCGACGGAGGGAGCGGCTGACGAGGAAGCTGCTCTCTGCGCAAACGGTGCAGGCGATGATGATCTAGCAGAAATCTTGCCAGAGGTATTCTTTCTCTGCTCGGTTGTAGTTCCTCCTAGAGAGCGATTGTTGCGCTCCGAGCCAAAGCTGCGGATCCACGACGGAGACACGGCGCACCTCCGTTGCGAATGGGCCAGGCTCTGCAGGCGACCTGGAGTACCGGAAACCCGGACCCCCTGTCGGAGCACATGCAAGCAATGAACACAAGTGTATCCTCCTGTCATTACGTGAGTTTGTGGTGATGTGAAATGAAGAGTGACCAGGTTGGTCTGGACGATTTTCCTTCCAAAATATCCGTGCACGTGACTGTGGAGGCTACATGGATTGCACTTCGGATGTTGGAAAGAACATTGGAAAGAAACACACGTTGAATATCAGCGAGTACTCATGCTTTACCGTGTATTATGAAGCACTGCAGTGTCTTGTACATAGAGAGTTACAATGCAAAAAAAAAAAAAAAAAAGGAGAAGTCCCATGCTTGGGCTCCGAACGTCTCAAAAATCAGGCCACTTCCTACCCTTAAAAGATATCTTCCGAAAGACTCCAATCCTGAGCATCTCTGCTGGCCCAGTATTTGCCATTGTGAGCCCAGTAATCCTCGCCAGTGATGGGACAGGTGGCACGGGTAAACCACTGGGGTTTGTAGATATCGCCGTTGGTCTCGCGCTCCCGGCGCTTAGCACGCTGCTTCTCTTCGACCCGGTGCTTCTCATTAGCAGCAAGGTCGTACTCGCCATCCTCCATGGCCCGCTGATCAGGACGCAATCTCGTGTCAGTCGGAGGCAGCCAATCCTTAAGACTTTCGGGAAGGGCGTTCAAAGTAATGACGAAGGGTGTCAGGTTGAAAGGCACGCCGGCGGGACGAGGATGGGCTTGCCACACCAGGAGTGTCTTGGCCGACTCGGGGTCCTGGCCAGACACCGGCGCCTCGAAGCCAGGGGTGTGACGGGCATAGATCTTGTCATTCCAACGGCCACCGATACTCCATTTGGGGGAGCCGTCTCGGTCAACCACCTTACCGCTGACCTGGTAGGCCGACGACGCTTTCCACCCGCGAGGTTTGAAGTCGAGGTAGCAGACCTCTCCGGTGGTCCAGTTCTTGATCTCCATCAGACCGTAGTTGTCCACGGTGGGATTTCCAGTGATGATGCCTATCACAGAGGATGTGACCTTCTTCCAGGTGTACAGCTCCTCCCCGCCGATGATGGGACGCAGCTTGAGGAACCAGGTGCCGAGAAGGTTGATGTCAAAGGACTTGCCATAGAACTTGGATTTGAGAGATGATTCACCCCAGTAATCCCACTTAGGCGACTCAGCCCACGCAGCGCCAATCGGCGGGTGATGGCTGACCTGTTCCACGAAAAATCGGTAGCCCTTGTCCGGCCGCACATACTCGAAAGTTTCACCGAGTAGAGGATTGAATGGCTTTGCCACACGACCGATTGTCGAAGCATATTCACTTGCCGCATAAGAGGCGACATAAACCAGACGTTCCATTGAATCGGATTTATCAGCAGCGATATCAAGAAGGTCAGTGTACTCCAAGTCTTCCGCGACTCGCTGAAGCAACGAAGTCGGCTCGTTGAATGAGACCGGAAGGGTCATCTTGGTCATGTCCTTGCCAATCATGGATTTCAGAATACCCTAAAAGGAAGGTTAGTGGGTTTCGGACTAGGCCAGATCAAGGGTAAAAAAAAGAATACTCACCCACAGAGATATCTTGGGCCTGTTATCATTGTCCATCTTCAACCTCGTTCGTACGGGCTCTTCATAACCCTTAAAAGAGGGCTTGATCACAGCCATCTTATCATTACGAGCCTGAGTACTTTCATCGGCGGGTTCCTCGAGTTCTTTAGGCTCAGGCTTGGTGACATCCTCCACCTCGATTTCTCCAGCATCAATGGCATCAAAAAATTCATCACCGTCCGACTCCGTGTCGTAAAGGCTGCTTATCCGAGAATACGTAGACTTGGCTGACCTGCCGCGAGTGAGAATAGGCCGAGCCGACGCGCTTGGCTGGTCTCCTTTCCCGTCAGTCTCCAAAGCCTCGACCTCGGCCTCGGCCTGATCCTTCGCAACGTCCTGACCCTCAGCCGGCATGCGAGAGGATGGGCCGCTGATCTCGCGGCTACTACCTATAGTGTTCTCTAGAGCCTCCTTTAGAGCTCGCTTAGTGCGCTTCCGCTTTTCCTCGGACTCGCCCATCTTGGACTGCAAGTCTTCGTGCTCTTGAGCGACACGCGCCATGCTTTCTTCCCACATCCGACGAAGATGTTCCTCTCGATTCAATCGGTACTGCCAATAGGAGTCGCGATCCCGTGAAATCTTGAGAAGATTTTGTACCAAGCCCTTAAGACTACTAACGGCTCCCTCATAGGCACCAAGGGCTTGCTCAACTGCTGGATCCGCAATGGTCATATCTGGGTTCTTAGACCTCTCTGCCCGCAGAGAAGTAGACACGTTTGCCAGAAGATCCAGTTGGAGTTTCGCAGACTGTGCGGTGATGTTGAGAGCATCCTTATCCTCGACAGGCATCTCATGGCTGGAGGCGTAGTCGCCATAGTCATCGTCATCGTCATCGCCATCCACGGTCGTGACATGGCTGATCGTTCTGTTCACCTCGTTTGGAGCATCGAGCGAGCCATAAGCCGAGCCTGCTTCATCCTCGGCTGTGGCCTCAAGCGTGGTTCGGGAAGCATGTGAGCTAAGCTTAGTGCTACTGCTGCTGCCAGGCACTCCGAGAGAAGGAGGCGCAAGACCCCGGGTACTGCGCTTGTGACTCAGGCCAGACTCAGAAGGAGTTCCGCTCACACTTGCCTCCGCCTTGGCCTGGCGAAGAACTTCTGCATTCTGCGAACGTTGGCGCTCTTCCTCCTTGGCCTCGTCCTTGGCCCACTGAATCGCGTTGTTCAGAGACCAGAACCAACGCTTAGCCTCCACAACATGGTTCGCCTTCAGGTGGTACTTCACCGACGATTTGCCGAGGATCTCGAAACGAGTTTTATCTTGAGCATCCATACTTAGCCTGGCAATCTTCATGTTGATTGCTCCACGGCAAGCGGAGCCAGCATCATCTGCATGAAAGAATTAGAACGAGTAGACATGAGGAGATTGGCTCGCAAAAGGCGGTTTGCAGAACACAACTTACCCTGGTGCTTGTAGTAACTCAGGACACCGTCCTCGAGAACAAACCACCGCAACTTGTAGCCGGTTGTGTAGTTGGTCCATTTCTTGAGATAGCCACGCATCTCACGGGCATCTTTGCCAGCCAGAGGTGCCTCGCCAATGGACCCTCGACCCGACAGGCCCTGAGCACTACTGTTTCCGAGAATGGCCCTCTCTTGAATACCTCGCTGAGCAACCACGGCGGCCGGGGACTTCTTCAACATCGCCCGCGTCTTGTCATCCTTGGTAACATCTTGGGGCAGCCTCCCTTTCTTATCGCGTCGGAAAGGGTCCGCTCCATGAGTCAGAAGGATCTCAATAAGTTGCACATCTCTGTTCCGAGCACCTTCATGCAACAAAGTGCCGCCAGACTGCAAGGTAATTCTGTCGGTGACCAAGTCCAGACTGTTGACATCCAAGATGCCTTCCGCACGAGGTTCCTCCAGCAGCTTCTCTAGCTCATCATATTGCCTTTTCGAGATCAGGCCCTGGATCTCCTGGATTTTGCTGTCAATGAAGAGCGACCGGGCCAGCTGAAGTTGCTGGAAGATCTCTGGCGTACGGGCGAGATCGAGAGCCGTTTGGCCCCGATAGTTGACGATGGCATCATTAACGGAGGGCCGGTTCAGGAGGTCCCGAACCAAAGAGGTACGTCCGAGCTGGGCGGCGAGATGAAGTGGGGTGTTCCCATCGCGGTCCCGTGCGTTGATATCCAACTCCTCACTCGACGACATCACGAACTCCACCACCTGGGGCTCTGCACACTGGAGAGCCAGATGGAGGATGGTGGTCCCATACAAGTTGCTCGCCTCTTGAGTATTCCCAGATTCCTTGATAGCCTTGGAAATGGCGGTGGTATCACCACTGCGCAGGATCTCAAACAACCGGAACGTTCGCACTGACTGATTGAGGGACATGCTGCCGCTCTCCGTCTGCGGCACCGGGGACTGCTCCATCGCGTTCGCGCCCTGGTAGCTCTGGTAGACGGCGATCTGCTCGACGGAGGCCTCGGGGACCGGGGGAGTATTCAAGTCTTGATATTGCTTGCGATGGTTATGGCTAAAAGTGCGAGTGTGTGTCAAAGGGGAGCTATTTGTCGAGGCGGAAATGACTGAGGCGTTGTCGTCCTCCTTGTCCTCGCCTTTGGACTTATCGCGATGCAGAAGGGAAAGCGCTAGCGCACTCCGAGAGCGCTTGTGTCTGCGAGAGAAGGGCATGTTAGTCACATGTGGATATCCTCGAAGACATTCTTCAGTTGGTTGGCCATATAAATCGGGACAGGGCCACCGTCCAGTCAACTCGTCCCAACGGAGGACGTGCCGTCATCGCCGACCGCCAGGGCTCATGAACCATGGATCCACTCGTGGTGGGCATAACGTACCCTTCAGGTCTGTCGGACATTGGTGATGTGCTATTGCAAAGGCATGAATGTGCAAAGTCGAAGGGAAAGCGCAATGGCCGCCGTTGGTTTGAGGAGGGGGCAAAAGCGACGCTGATCGCTCCGCCTTGGCACTCGCTGACTGTTTACTCGCTCAACTCATTTAACTATACAGGTCTCTAATACTGATGATGATATACAGTTTCTATAGTACAATGATCTATCTCCAAGCTCTATCGAGTCTCTCCACTGACCAGAATGACAACACTACCCAGCTGCCGCTTCAAGTCCTCCTTGTCAACGTCGTGAGTATCCTCTACTTCGCCCCACATGTCCGTTTGCCACTTCACTTCCAAACTCGAGGCCTCGGCGGCATCTTCAAGACCAAACTTCTTGTTATCGTGTCTCTGAAGATGACGGAAGTTTTCACTCCACTCCACCAGCAGACGCACCGCGATAAGGAGACTTTTGGAAGCCAAAATGCCTCGCTCCAGACCAGCCAGGTCATGAGGAGCCAGTTCCGACACCCAGGTGCGGATGCTGTCCTTGGTCGCCTGGGGCTGGGACAATGGTAGGATGCTATCAGTGTCAAGGATCGGTACGATCTCAAGACCGGGCCAGACTTTCGTAGACAGAAAGCTCATGATATCCTTGGCAACCCTCGTCTGGATTTCTCGAAGGCTCTCGGGCTTCTCCTCGTCACCTCTGCGGTCCAACGCATGATTTGTCCGTTCTGGCTCCCAGCACAGCAAAGTATCAGTGTCCAAATAGCGCATCGCAGTGGTGATGATCTGTTCGCGTATAGCGTTATCGCCTTGCGCATCCTCCCGAGCAATATCTGCCGCGCGTGCCGAGAGAGACGTGAGGGGAATCAGATGGCTCTTCAAGGCCTGTTGCGCAGACTTCATCACATCCCATTCGAGGGCGATGGCGTGCGCCAGTTGCGGCTTCGTCGGGGGGATGGTAAGAACTTCCTTGGTGGGCGTTCTCACTGGTCGCTTGTCAAGCAGAACTTGGTACTCCCCTGTAAATCGGATTGATGGTCAGTCCACGGTGTTACACGGCCAACTTGTGATCGGAGATGCAAAATGGTAGCTCAACACCTACCGGGCTTCCTATTAACGTGCACATCCTTCCAGAACCGCTTTTTCAGTGACACGGAGGGCCTCGTAGGCTGTGTCTGTGTTTCGCTTGCCGGCACAGAATCAATCTCTTCCACCTGTTCCGCCACATGCTCTGCATTTCCTTTGAATTCTGGCGATGGTGCCGGGGCTTTGGGCGGGGGTCCGTGGGCAGTGACAGGGTGTGCGATGGCGGCCCTCAAGGGCGAGGAGTGAATGCGGCGACACAAGAGTACATTGTGTCGTGCGAGGGCGAAAAGCTGCGAGGGGAACGTGGTCCGAGGAAGGCCAGCCATATCTCAAACACAGGATTTCGAGGAATGATCGAGGTTGGGTGTTGCGGAGGAGGAACTTTCCGAGTCTCGGCCCGTCGCCAATCACGCGCCACAGGATCCGTTCGCTACCTTTGGATTTCTGTAGCACCTTCAGCTGCACTGCTGATCACCAATTGACGCAATATTTTTCTATATTTTATATTTTATATTTTATGCTTTATACTTTATATTTCTTTTTTCTTTTTTGAGTTTGGCCAGCATTTAGCCAATCGCCGGGATTTCGGAGGGATAAGACTACTGCACTATTGCATCAAAGTTGCACGCTATGTGTCCGGTATATGTACGATGACACCAAGTCGTTCTAGAGCCGAGATCTGCTTCCATCATACGAGTGTTATTAGAAATTACCAACAGCATTCGAGTGAAGAATGAAACCGCCCAAAAATTACCTCCATCTTGCATCTAGAACAGAGACAAACAAACATCGAAATGCTAGCACCAGAAGGGGGAATCAGCCAGCTGAGGAGCATATCGAGATGCAAAGCGCGAAAAAATGAAAACAATAAATCAAGAGCAAAACGACGAAATCCGCCCATGCTTTTGTAATTTACACAAGAAAGGAAAAGAAGAAAAGGAAAAACCTTCGAAGGTCGAGGTTGGCCCCCCATTTTTGAATTACCAATCATGCGCAGGAAAGAGAAATTGAAGACGGGAGATATAGGAGATATCGGCGCTGCCGATGTGATACCGTCAGTTCTGTCGAATCTCACAGCCTGGTACAAGGGGAGATAGGGTCTTCATCTTTGCAGCTGTTGAGATGCTGCGAAGCTGACCACCACATCAGACTCCCCTCGATCCCATGCTAGAATAGCGGCAAGAATTGCAACTTCAAGCCACGGGCGGAGGGGAAAAAGAAAAGGGAATCAAATCAAGCGCTGGACGCATCTAGCAGCGGGACCGAAACACATAGCAACACTTCAAGTCGGACATTGGTCGAAATTATGGTCGTCACGGCATTTCATCGTAAATAGGAGGAGGCTGGAGTTATCACCAGTACCGCTCGTCCAGTCCAAACTCTCCAGGTCCCCGACTCGCCGGAGACCCGCGGTCTGTGATCCCCGCCATCGCAGAGCACACGTTAGTATATGCGAGGGAACGGGTATGCTTTCTGGCAAATTGTCCCCCAAGTAGCTTTCTACCTGGTGATGTAGCTGGGGTAGTAGGGCTGCTTTATGCGATCGGCATCGGTGCGTTTCTTCATACGCTCCGCATCGTAATCATCAGCGCCATCACGGCTACCCCAAGTCGTCTAGGAGCGAAAGGTGTCAGTCGAGTGGAAAATCCAGGAAGAGGAGACGCATATCAGAATGCAAAGCGGAATCGGAAATAAGATCCGGCAAACCAGAGCGACGCGTCAAGGGTAAAAAAAAAAAA
>JGI24509J20081_1000315_pt1 | contig 28205 bp, 25 predicted proteins | sample LinPmetageLP29_FD_20081 | JGI IMG/M metagenome (IMG submission 20081) | reverse complement strand
ACCTTCTATTCCTACTAATTATTAACTATTATAGGCGGCCTAGGATCCTTAATCTAGCTCTATAATAGCTCTATTCTCGATATATAATATAACTTACTAAGATTAAGTACTAAGTAAACCTTAATAGATAATAGTAGGTCGAGCCTAAATATATTTTTTTCCTTTATAATAATCTTATAAGGCCTATTAGTCTATTCTAATAACTTATAGCTAGAATATTTTAGTCTTTAATAATAGATTATTATAAATACTATATTACTAATCTTAAAATTAGCTTCTTTTTAGTACTTATTAACTTAATTATACTAAAATATCTAGGTATATTAGACTATCTTAGCTATCTTCTTCTATACTTATTTAATACGCTATATAAAGCTTTAGATATTAATAATTATTTATAGTATTATCGATAGTTTAGGGCCTATATCTTATTCGAATAATATTATTAGTTTATATCTCTACTTAATGAAAAAAAAGAGATTACTTTATCGAATTGTACTAAAATATAGATACTATAAAATTACTTATTAGTAGCTATTCCGACTAATTATCTTAGTATTTATTAACTATTATCCTTAATTATTAGGATATCTATTAGTTCGCGATTTTACTCTCCCTACCTATCTATAGATAATATATAGTCGGTAGCTTATACTTAATATTTAGGATATAATAGAACTTTTTCTAGAACTTAGACATAAACTACTCTCTATAATCTAAGATAATAGAATCTAGTATACAAATATAGCTATCTTTTCTACTATTATAGCTTTATAATATAAGAGAGAAGCCTATTACTTAAATAGTTAATTATATACTATAAATACTATATTATAGGTATATTTATTTTTCGGAAATAATCTAAAATCTATAATTATATACTACTATAGTTAGTTAGGTATAGTTAAAAATTATAAAAGCTTTAGGGTCTTATCCTACTAAGTCTTTAGCTTTTTATAGATTAGATAGTTAATTATTTATATATTACTATATATTATACGCTTACCCTAGCTACTAATAATAGGTCGATAGTAGCGCCTTTATCTTTATCTAACTAAAATATATTATCGATAGCTAGTAATAAATCTTATTAAGTAAGTAAATTTTTAAGTTATTATTATTTAGTACTATTAGCTTACTATTATATAGTAAGAGACTATCTCTTACTAAGAAATATCTAAGAAATATCTTTTTTTATCTACTCTTATCTAATTATAGTATTCTTTAAAAGATTCGTAGTTTTAGTTTACTTCTAGGATTTATATAATAAAATTAGTTATAAAAGACTTAGTTATTATAGATTCTACTATTAGGTCTATTTCTATTATATAATAGTATTAGTATCTTTAGCTCTAAGTATAAGGAAACCTCTTAAAGGATTTAATCTATTAGTTTATCTTATAGACTATCGCCGTTAAAATAGATAAATTAGATAGAAGACCTTATAAAAAGCGCTACGACTAGTCTTAGTTAGGTAGATAGTCCGACCTATTAGCTATAGAAATATAGTTCGTAGTATCTTATATATACTATAGTACTGGTATATATAGTATATAGGAATTAAGCTCCTAAATATAGTAAATTAATACTAATTATTATAGCTTCGATAATACCGACTATAGAATTAGGCCTATAAATAGGTATAAAGAACGTTAAAACTATACATAGAATACGTTAAAACTAAGGGGATTTTCGCGTCTAGTAGCTTCGCTAGTATTAGAAATATATTTCTCTTTACTTTTATACTAATTAGCTATAATAGATAGTTATTATTAAGATAGTAAATATAAAAAAGATAAATAGTTATTTATAGAGGTTTAGTAGTCTATCTACCTAAGGTAGCTTAGATATACTACGAGTATAGTTTTATTTAAATTCCTCCTTAGAATTAATTAGCCTAGTATATAGTCTAGATCGGTTAATAAATTTAATAAACCTAATATTATTAACTATCGAGCTAATTACCGCCGAATGGTATATTAAAATACGATTTTTAATAATATAATATCTTAATAATTAATATACTACTTTACTATAATTTAAGTATACTAAAAGCGATAAGAAGGAATCTAATAGTCGGATAATAATAATAATATATAAATTATAACGTAATTTAGCTATATAAGCTAGTTTTGTATATATATTAGTACTCTTCTCTTACTAAAAATTACTAGGTTCTACTAAGTTACTTTAGCTAATAGAATATAATCTTATAGTTTACTACTTATATAAGCCCTAATCGTTAAGATATAAATCTATATTTTAAGACTTTTACTAAGAGTAATTAGCTCTATATTAGTAAGCTTTCGTTAGTTAAGAATAGTTTAGATATTTAGAGATAGATTATTAAAATTTATTTATAAATTCTAAGTTCTCTTCTATTATATAGGCTTTATAGCCTCTTACTAAGAGAATAAATTTATACCCTATTTTTAAAGCTAATAAATAGATAACTAATTATAAAATTATATTCCGACTAATAAGGTTTTCCCGATAATTAAATATAGTTTTCCTATTTTAGATTACTTCTATAGATATAAGAAGAGAATTTACTATAGATTATATAATTATATTAAGTTAGTTAAAAAAAGTTATATATAGAAGAAAAAATATAGCAAATTTTTATAACTATTTTATTAAGATTTTCAATATCTAAAAAGTTTAAACTCTAGACATATCTTAGTAAGGTTAGTATAAAGCCTATTTTTGCCTTAGGATAGAGTCTATAAATTATTCTTCTTCTAGATACTTAAGGTTAAGAGTTTTAATAAATATATCTTTCCGATTTCTATATAAAGACTAGAATCTTATAAATATTATATCTATATATACTAATAACTTTTTAAGCCTAATATATATCTATATAAAGATTGTATCTAGATATTAGTTAAATAACGAAAAAATATAAATATACTAACTAGTTAAAGTTAGACGAAAAAAAGAATAGTCTTATATTTTTAGGGTTTTAGGCCTTATAAAGATTATATAATAGAATAATCGGTCCGACTCTATATCCGATTAGCTAATAATATAGCTAGAAATATAATATATAAAGATAAAAAGTATAGATATAAAAGCACTATAAAAAGTAATTAGATTAATAATTTTTCTATCTAGTTTTTAGGGGCTTATTTATACGTATAGACGTAGAGAATCCGAAAGTAGAAAATAGGAGCCTTATGCCTTATCGAAGATAATAAGAAGCGGGGTTTAGCTAATAGTATAGGGTAGAAATAAAGCGAATATAGGTAAAACGAAAGAGGATAAAAGATATAGAAATAGATAATATCTATATTGAACTAGATATACCTACCGAATACGGGTAGGCAATACCGACCTACCTAATTAGGTTAGGTTAGGATAACTAATATATAATTATACCGAATATTCTACTATATATTAATATAAAATATAGTTAACTATTTTTAACTTTCCTTCTTTTACTTTTATAATTCTTAGACTATTAAAAAAGATTATTATTACTTTTTACAAAATAATACTTTTCTATATTTCTTTATATTACTTATACCTTTTTTAGCTAAATACAAATTAGGTTTAGTAAACTTAGATCTTATAATTTAGGATAGATCTATATTTATACTATAGTTATAGTAAACTATATAAAGCTATATTTTCTTTTCTATTATTTTTACTTTTTATCTTTATTTTAATAATCTAATAATTTAGTCTTATTTTAAGTATCGAAATAGAAAATTATTATAAAGTTTTGGTATAAAACGCCGGTTTTAGGGAGAGGAGTCCCTACCTATATAAAATAGCTTAGATATACTCTAGTATAAGTAATACTAATATTTAAAAGATATCTTTATTCTAATAAATTTTAAATTAAAATAATAGCAAATACCTACTATCTTAATTACTTACTATAATAATATTATTATTACTATACTCTATATTAAGAACCTTTAGGTTTTTTAAAGAATTTAATAGAACTTAATAAAATCCTCTAGAATTTTTTAGAAAATTTTAAACTATCTAGATAGTACTATATAAATTATAATTATTTTAGATATTTTATTGCTTATTCGAGTTTAGTAAAAATATAAATCTTTATTGTTATATAGTTAAATACTCTTATACCTATATATATATATATATATAAAGTATTTCTCTATATATAAATTGTTCTCTCTCTAGTATATTCCAATACTATATATTATATTATATTAATATAATATCTTCCTTCGTACCTATACCGCGTTTCGTAGTATAGGCGCTTATGCCTAATAATAAGTATAGACTCAACAATAATATTTTATAGCGACTACTCTTATTATATCTAATTATTATAACAATAGAGAGTCGTGTATTTCTATAGCCTACAAAGCTAATAAATACCGTAAGTCGCTAAAAATCGCTCGTAGTACGTAGGAATCCGATATTTTACACAAAGTAACTAAGTAACCTATAATAAGTAGTATTTAATTTATTCTATTTATATATACCTACTAATTATATTTTTACTAGGGGTATAATATAGGTAGCTATAAACCCGATTTTAGACTATATAATATAGCTATGTACGTAATCGGTTACTACTAAATTATTATAAAATATACTTTATACTATAGCTAGTTATTACTCTATATATAAAAACAAAATATTGCAAATAGTATATTATAATTACTATATATAGGATAATAAGTCTATTATAAAATCCGATATTTATTAGGGAAATTTATATAGGACAATAAGGGACTTATGCTTAAGAGAAGGTTTACTTAGTAAGAAAAACCTCAAAAAAAAAAAAAAAAAAAACTATATAAAAACTATGTCCTTTTTAATACAATCTATATAGCTAAATACAATAGTAGAATAATATATCTACGTATAAGATCTAACCTTAGATAGCGGATAGAACTTACTAATATCTATAAGTCTAAATATTATAATAATTATTTAGTCTCCTGAGGACTACAATAAATAATTTATAATTTGCTCTTTAATCCTCGTTTAAAATATAACTATAAAGTATATAAATATATTATAGATATTTAAATATAAATTCAAATAAAATAAGATATCTATAGTATATCTTAGCTATAATAAAGTCGTCTAGATATTTCTATAACGTATTCGGTAAGCGAGTAACATATATAAGTAAATAACGTACCTACCCCTATCTACTAAATTTAAATATATTTATCCTAACTAAAATACTATAAAATTAATTAAAAGTTTTACTTTTAAAAATAATAAATAGAGAAAGCGCCTATAGTAAAGTATTTATATACTTACGCTTAATATTAGTTATCTATTTACGATTTCTAGGTTATAAAACTAGTTACTTACTAGTTAACTATAGTATTTAGTTTTCGTAAACCCTTTTATAGTTGTAGTTAATCCTATCGCGAAACCGGTCTTATTAAAGTTATAAATATCGTCCGAATCGATACTATTCTCGATAATAGTTTTTTATATAAGCGTAAACTATTCCCTAATAATTTTTAGGTCTTCGTATTTTATACGTTTATAATTATAGTATCTCGAGAATCGGCTTAATAGTTCGGAATATCTTTTTATAAAGTTATAAACCTATTTTTTTTCCTAACTATTTAAACCGAGGTAGTTCTATAGGCTTTAAGAAGAAGATTCGTAGTTTCTTATACGGTAGTAGGCTAAGGCGCTACTCTACGTTTATTAAGTAAGATAATCTATCTCTAAATTGTTTTCTCTTTAAATTCGGTTAATTTATAGCTATTTACGCGTAAAGATATATAACAAGAGACGTCTTAGAGGTAGTAGCGTAGGGTAGATTTAGGGACTTTAAATCGATATACTACTTTACGAATAGTAGTAATTTCTTAATTTTTATAGCCTAGATAGCTAATAAGATCCTACCCTCTTACTATATTCGGTTTTAAGGGGTTTATGAGCGAATTAGTAGTATAGTAGGTAGTTAAATTAGTTAAGTAGTTTTTTATAGATATATTTTAGGTTAGGTACGTTAGTACTTAATTAATATATCGTTAGAAAGTCGTAGGCGCTCTAGTTAGACCGAAGAGGATAATATTCTATTCGAATAGTCTATACTACGTCCGGAAGGCTATTTCCTATTTGTCGTTAAGGTAGATATAGATCTTATAAAAGGTAACAATAACGTCTAGTTTCGTAGTAAACTATCGTACTATCGATATATTCCGTAGAGTTTTAATATATTTCATATAAAAAGCTATACAAAAGAAATATATTCTTTTTCTAGTTTATCTCTTGAATTTCTTTTTTTCTTTTTTCTTTTTTCTTTTTTTCTTTTTTCTTTTTTCTTTTTTCTTTTTTCTTTTTTCTTTTTTCTTTTTTCTTTTTTTTTACAACTATATATAAAACATAAGCTATCTTTTAGCTCAAATATTTTAAATATATTAGTATTTTCTTATGTCTATATTTAGTTAAGAAATATTCGATTATTGGCACTTAAATATATTATAGTTTTATGTATTTATTCTTTCTTTTTAAAGATAATCTATACGAATCATATAAATAAATTTATAGATAAAGTAATAAAAGATATCTATCATAGTAAATTGCTAATGCTAATATAGTTATAGTAATAAGTAATACTAAAATTTCTCGTCAGCTTTTATACTGTACGATTTTGAGTTGGATTAAATTATGTTACTATTTCTTGTAGCTGTCCTAGAAAATAGAGTAATTGTCGCGGCGTATATATGTATAACGTAACTATATGACCAAGAGCATAGCTAGATATATAGATATTCTGATGAAGTACTAAGAACCTCTCTTATTTCTCTCTCCCTCTCTTTTATCCTGTATCTTCGTTCTTCCCGTATGATACTACGAATAGTACGCAATACGTCACTAGGGTATTAATAGCACGACAGAGGGACAATTGTAGAGCATAAACATACTACTACTAGACCCAGGGAATTCCAGCTATACCGACCATCGATAAACTGGTATGACCTATTTTCCCTCGATAGCCGATAACAGCGCCTATACAGGTTTTATACTAGTCCTCGGAGGGCCCACGATATAAAACATTGAATTCATATGTTCTGCTGACGGAGAGGTACGCTTTCCCTTTGTCCGACGAACGGATGGATATGGTATTCCCGAAGTATGCTACGGTTCTCCCGCATCTCTAGAGATAGCCACAGAGGAGCTAGTCTGCCGTATATAGTTTGCCGGGATAGTAGACCGGCGAAAAGAATGCTACTCCAACTCTCAATGGGACTAAGAAGCGACTCAAACAAATGCAATATAACTCTTTTCTGTATCTTACTAATCACACCGAGCATATATATTGGTAATATTTGTAAGGCGAGAGACCTTTTGGAGGGCAAGGAAAAGGTCCAGCTCGATGACTTCGGCGCTCAAGTGGTCCGTATAAACTCCAGAAGACACCGCAAGCCATAGAAGGTTATAGATTCCCGCATCCTCCCGCCGTTCACCCCAAACCCGGAAATCACCGAAGAAGACCGATAAGGCTTTTCCTAAGCCGAAGCTAAAGGCCACGTCCACAAGGAATTCAGGTGCCGAAGTTGATATGCTGGGGCCGAAATCCTAAGGACCACCCAGTCTCATAGTGTGCGCCCGTCGTAACGAAAGCGGCTATAGGAGGGAAATAAAGCAGTGAAGGAATTCGATAGGATCAGGGGAATCGGGAACTCAATTGATACACTCTGAGGCAGGCCTATGACCCGTTGGAGACGGGTAGCTAGACCTTGCTGGCTTCCGTTTTGACAGACCACTTTCTCCCATCATGATCATAATTTAACCCGACTGGACAAGTTCATCAGTCTCTTCTTAGGCTTCCAAAACAGTCACCACCCACAGAATGTCAGTATCCGATCTGCGGGTTGAAAGAGCCATCGATGAGCGTTATCTAGACTTGTTGGAATCGGACGGAAGAGGCATAATTCCCCCGGGCACTTGATAATATGCCTGCGCCAGTCATCGAGATGATCCGTATGGTATTTGCAAAGCATCATACGGTTGGGCTTGGAACGTCCCATGTACCATCCCATGTATAACTTCCTATCCGTTCAAAGCACTCGCGCTGCCACCAATGGGCTTCCGGCCACGATCTTGGAAAATTCATGGGCATCTAAACATGCCTGGCGTGAGTTCAGCACACTAGGCTCAACACGGGCAAAGATATCATTTTCGTATCCAGCTAGCGAGGCAGAGAGCGTCTCAGAGTTAAAAGATCTACTGTTGTTAGTATGTTCGGAATCAGTGAGCAGAATAACGTACTCCACATTCCGCATATCCACCCGCTTCACTAGATCACGGACATCGACAATTGCATTATTAGCCCCTTCACCACGGACTGTATATAATAGTTAGAGACACGCCTGATTGGGATGAAAGATGGACATACACATTGTCATTGTATGTGCCGAATCTCCCATGAGCACCGCACGGGGGTGCACATTTGTACGGCCTGGTCGAAATAGCCAGTCTTCAATGCGAATAGAGCGGGCTTCGATATCTTCCGGTAACTTGTGAATTAGCGACCGAAAAGGTTCAGTCCAGTTATCAGCTAGCTTCTTCATCAGAGCGACACGGTCGGAATTGGATATCGGCAAAGTGATTCCCTTGGAGTCGGCCCAAGAGATGATGATCTGGCAGTGATAACGGTCTCGGCTGCTTTCATCAAAGTTATTTGGGGTATCGAGGAAGCTGAAGAACATGAACACGTCGGTGTCAGGATGGGAGCCCTGAAAGATGTAGGGATCAATAAACTGTGCTCCGCCCATTTCCTCCGAGGTGTACAATGGTGATGCTCCGAGCAGCTGCACTGGCAACGGATTCATCTGCCAGTTATCGGGATACAAGATTTGGCGGGCGCGCGATCGAGCTCCATCGCAGGCGACGAGCAGACGACCGGTGTATGAAGTGCCATTGTCGAAGTGGGCGGTGATTGTTTCTGCGGAGGACTCGATATTCAGGAGTGTTCTATCCCACTGCGACTGGATTAGCATGAACATTGTAACTCCAAGATGTCATGTCTAAGACAACTGACGTGAACATCAACCCCACTGGTCAATAGCTCACGCAATCTCCCTCGATTCACTCGAATACGCTCTTTAGCCGGAACACTGTACATGGCCTCACCAGACTTCAAATTGAAGAATTGAAAACTACCGACATCGCCCCGAGACGAGGCGTCTTTGTTGACGAAGGCATTGGAAAATTGGTCTACAATATGCGCCGGAAGCAAGTCACGCAGAGTAGGCAATGCCCAGTGCAGCGTCAGACCCCATCCACCAGTGCGCGCATCGAGAGCGGAGTCACGATCGAAGATCTCAAACCGCACGCCGAGATGCTGGAGATACTGAGCTAACACTAGGCCGCTGATACCTGCACCGATGATCAGAACTGGGGGATCGAAGTCGGCCATTGTTTTCAACTGTGTTGTGAGAGCGAGCATGGCAGTACTGGATACTGGATCAGGGGAAAAGGTATGAAACGTGTTCAGATGAAGGAAAGCCAAGATCGACTTATTTCGGCCCGATTGAAGCGGATCTCCGTGCTCCACGGGGTGAGTCATGGAATACGATATAACTAGCTAAATACGGTATAAATATAAATAATATAAATATAAATATAGATCATTATATCGTACTGATTTGTCTCTTCCTTTACCTTTTTCTATGACCACAAACCCCTTTGCTTAACCGAAGGGATAAGAAAAGATTCACGAGAAAAGAACATTCCGATTAGTAGTTCATTTAGTCTCGAGGCATAATTAACCTCAATGTAACTTCTAACAAAGTTTCCAACTTTCCCAGTTTGCACGGTTCTGATTAGTCGAGTAGACGTGAAACTGTGTTAAAGGCCGTGACTACCCCTTCTTTATTATTCCTCTTATTCTGCTCTTCCACAACCTTTTCTTCATCTCAAACTGCTTTCTATCAAATGAACGGAATGGGAGAAAAGCAGCCGGCAGTGCCCCAGGTGGTGGTAGCACAGGACGATGCGATCGTGTATCTCGAGGGCCATAGGGATGAAATGGCGAATGTTGATCTTAAAGCACTGCGCCGCAAACTTGATCGGCGCTTGATGCCGTACATGTTCTGCTGCTACGGACTGCAATTTCTCGATAAAGTCATGCTCAACGTGAGTGTTCACTTCAGGGTCGAAACTTCCTTAGCCCGTTAACACGCACAGTACGCAGCCGTGATGGGAATCAAAACAGACCTGAGACTTGCTGGCAACGAGTTCTCCAACACGGCCACATGGTTCTTTATCGCTTACTTGATCGCTGAAGTTCCCAATGGTGTCTAAATCTCTTTCTCGACGCTCCATGTTGAATTTCAGCTAACTGAGTCTACAGTTTACTGTTTACAGAAAGTCCCTGCGGCAAAATGGCTCGGAGGCAACGTCTTCCTCTGGGGTGTCGCTGCCGCTGCTTCAGCCGGTGCTCGTAACTATCGCAGTCTGCTGGCCGCGCGAGTATTTCTCGGTATCTTCGAGGCAACTATTGGCCCATCCTTGATGCTCATCAGTAGCCAGTACTACACCCGAAGTGAACAAGCACCACGCTTTACCTTTTGGTACATGGGCCTTGGGGTCGCCCAGATTCTCGGCGGAATTATCTCCTTCGCTTTTCAGCATGTCCACCATGCATTTCTCGATGGTTGGCGTATCATGTTCCTGGTGCTCGGCCTGGTCACTGCCGTGGTGGGCACGCTGACCTTTTTCTTCATTCCGGACACTCCCATCAAAGCTAAATGGCTGTCTGAAAGTGAAAAGGTAGCTCTCCTAAGTCACGTCGGCGAGAACCAGACGGGTGTCTGGAGTGCAACCCTTAACTTGAAACAGATTGGGGAGTCTGTGTTTGACGTGCAGCTATGGTTACTGACTCTGACGACCATTCTAGTAAGACCGTACCCCTTGACTCATTGATATAGACTAATTCATGTTTTAGCTGTCTGTGTCGAGTGGTGTTGTGACTACCTATTCCTCGACTCTGATTGCCGGTTTTGGCTTTTCGGGTCCTACCGCAGCCCTTCTCAATACACCCTCGGGTATCATCAGCATATTCTTTACTCTACTAGTCGGATACGGTATCAGGAAGACATCACACCGCTGGGCTTGGAATGTTCTGTGTACTATCCCTGGTATTATCGGCGGAGGTCTACTATCTTTCCTCCCAAAAAGCAACACAGCCGGGGTGCTCGTCGGTATCTATCTCGTCAACGCCATTGTGGCAACCCTACCCATAACCTACCAGTGGACCATGGCCAATTGCGCGGGCCACACCAAACGTGCCTTTGCTAGTGCCCTCGTTGCCGGGTCTTTCTCCGTCGGTAATATCATCGGCCCACAAACCTTCCTAGCCAGAGATGCACCGGAGTATCGACCAGCCAAGATCGCTGTCCTCGCCACACAGTCTGCAGCGGCTGTTCTATCCGTGGTGCTGTTCCTCTACTATTTCTGGCAGAGCCGGCACCGAGATCAGACCCAGGGGCACGTGAATGCATCTATGGTGGATGAAATGAAGTGGGCTGCCCTTACTGATAGGGAGAATCCTTCTTTCCGATATGCCTACTAAGTCTTATATGGCGACTGCCTTCATGCGGGAGATTTTTGTGGTCTATGAGGCTAAGTTGATGCCATATTATAGTAAATGTACAACGCTCTATAGCGTTACCCCGTCTATTTGGTTCGGTTTCTTCTGACCATGTAAGAAAGTAGAATATGTTAATTATCGTATTGTCAGACATGGGCAGCTTCGTGTCCGATAAACCGGGCGCGAAGTATGCTGGTTAGAGTGCCTTTATTCTCGATATAGGTAAGAAGTAGTCCGACCAAACGTGTCCCAGGGTTGTCCTCTTCATCGCTATCGAGGGGATAGTGTTGAAGAAAATCCTCGTCGTTGTCGATAATCAGACGCTAGGGTAACAGATACGTATATCGGCAAGAAGTGGCGGGCTTGCCTCAGTGTCTGCGAGTATCTTCCTATATGCCTGTAGCTCGTGGTATCCACATACTCGACCTAACCTCCAAAGTTTGAAGAAGTACTCATTATTATCCACAAGAACCTTAGATGGAACCAAATGCGATGTTTGAGCCAGACCCTGTACTTGACGAGACGAGTACTTGTTGAGTTTCGAGTTAAGTAGCGAAGACAGGTACGGTTGAAGCAACTCGTTGTCCACATAATCAACCGGACGTGGGAACTCCTGTCGTGAGAGGGCCACCTTGAAATGTGGCTGAATGTGACTACTGCCCTCAGCCACTCGTGCCTCGAAAATGAACCACAGTGGGTAGAGATAAGTATGCAGATACCGCGATGACTCCATTGTTGGATTTGGTGCCATCTGAGTCATACCTTCCTCAGACGGCTTTCTAAGACGTTCAACCAATTCACAGTATTCATCACCTGCGTCATCCTTATATAGGATTTCCAACGACCTGTGATGCCGTTCCAAGACAGGAGGCGAGGCGGCGAGGATCTGTGGGTCGCAGCAGATGCGAAAAGCAGCGTTGCTATGGCGGACGGAGAGAGTAATTCCGCTCTCCAAATTGTAGTCCGCTTCCCAGGTAACACACTCAGTGTGGAATTTTTGCATCGTGATGGCACGCTGCGAAATTGGTGGAATAGAGAGAAGAAGAACACCCTATGGATAGGGGAAACTTATGATGATGAGACATATGACGGCTAAGCAAGGAAGGCCATATGGATATAGAGAGCTCACTAAATTTCAGATCGGACCTCGACCCGAGTTTTTGAGTGCATTAGAGGTGACATATGCGGCGGTTAGCTCGTCAACTCCGCTTTCAATTGCTGTGATGCGATATGAAACACTGGAACACTGACTCCGACTCCGACTCTGCGTAGAGTTCTGATGGAAGGATGTGCATATGCTATGACTGATAAGAATGCAACTGCCTGGACTCGTCAATCGTGAAAGCTGTCACTTGTTTTCTTTTTCCGAGATACTTAATCCGGGCGAAAAGAGCGAAGTTGGTTCTCAACGGGCTAGTCAATGGTACCTTGTGTACTACACAGTACGGTCATCCTAGCTGCATCTATAAATGTTTGATTCCAGACCGAGTCAACTTGCGGTGTAGAACGTGTCGGAGATACTCTAGATGTATACACGGAGTATTTCAAGATTAGCACGATCCGAGATAAAAAGGTGTTGTCATGATCATCGAGTTTCTACCGCCCCATAAACCAAAACTAGATCGGATAAAACAATATACCACATATCGATTTGACGGTGTAACTAACTAACTAGTTAGGCGCATATTAGTCATCATATATAACCTCGTCTCGTTAACTCAAAGTTAACTAACTAGTTATTCTTGAAACAGCCTAGGAGGGACTGACTCTACCGCGTTGACGCTGCAATCATCTCTGCACAAGCAATGCTCGCCCCAACCCCAGAACAATGCTCTACAATGCCCTAATCCGCACACACCACATCACCTCGCGCAAAAAAGTGGCTGCGCTCAAACGTGCCGCCGACGCGCACCAATGCTTCGTGCTCCTTCGATCCGGCGGCTGCCCGGGCATCATGTACGTCGAGGGTCAGGACCAGTCGCGGGTCGAGTCATGGGTTGGGGAAGTTCGCAAGCTTCGCTATAAGGATTTTCAGCTGGTGACGAGGCCGGGGCTGCTGGTGCATGAAGCGACGGACCAGTCCACGAAGGAGCGTGTGGGATTGTCGGAGGTCGAGAGCGTGAAGGAGTTTGGGAGTTGCATGGAGAGGAGGGGGGTATGGATGTGGTGGAGGAAGGGGATGGGATATGCGTGATTAATGGCGATACCTGCATGGGAGATTATGTGTGTGTTTCTTCTCTCTTTTTCCCTTCTTTTTTCCCATTCAATATCCCACTGTCTATGACACCGGAATTATAGATTCCATACAATACATTCTACAGTATTATACCAACTCATCGAGTCGAGCAAGTTCATCATGTACCTTTGTCAGTTGATGTACAGTTGGATCTATGGCCAGATATCGAATATCGAATATGCCCCGAAATGAAAACACCTGGTACGCTAATGCCTCGATTGCCAAGTCTCTCAGTACTATACAATCCTAGAGTGAACCCCAAAACCCGGTTTATACAGGAGCCGGATAACTCAATAGCTTGCAGATATCCTGGAATGAGTTAGCAAATGAAATAAGCCATGCGCGTGACGCGTACCTTTCTTTGTCGCCGGAAATCATCGTAGAGTTTCCTCCACACCTCTCGGTCACGGCACCCACTCTCGTTCGGCGTCCCTGGATCATTGTCACAGGCGGGCTGCACCTTTGCTAGCATTTCCTGTGGCCACATGACCCACGGCTTGGGCAGCGGCCAGTCGGAAAAGTGCACGAACTTTGCTTCGGACAGGGCCAGGTCGGGATTCCATGCCTCGTGGTCGTTGCCTAGGTATTTCCAATGGCTCTTGGTGCGGAACTCCCCCGAGATGAGACCATACGGTCGATGGGGGAGAATCAATGCACTGTCACCGTACCGATCATTCAACAATTCCATGTCGTATCTGGTATCGGTCAAATTCAGCTGAATCTGACCAGCCTGGACTGGCTTGATGATATTGGTCAGGGCGGTGTACTCGCGGTAAGATGGCTCGATTACGGCTAATAGCGACGAGAGGGTCTTGGTCTGCGGCAATAACCAATATGCGCGGGGCATGGCGATGGTAGTGGCAGGGAGGAAGAACAGCTCGTCCATGTGCCGCAGGAGGGTGATGTCGGAGTCGAGGTGAATCACGCGGTCATATTCAACCGCGCCAAAGGCAGACAATTTGGCGGTGCTGGTATCCCAGGAGGCTTCGGAGGCTTCTATTTCATTTGGCATGGTCAGCATTGGTCTACCGCACGCAGGGTTGCGAACTTCGCGCACCTTCTCCGCCCGTCTGGATCCCCTCGATGATCACTGGGCGTAGCAGCACCTTGTATTCATCTTTCGCCATAACCAGCAGCTGGCTGATGCGATCAAATTCATTCTCCACAACCAGGTCCCACTCCTGCGGGTAGAACAGCACGCGCTCCGCCCGAGATCCGAACCGCTGCAGGGCCTCGAAGACCATCACAGCATTGCACAGGTACGTCTCGGAGGTCGCGTACGTAGTATAGGCAAATCGCGACCAATCGACTTCATCGTAATGTATGTGTGGGGCCAGAGATGGCGGCTGCTTTTCTCGACGACGCCACATCATAAACATAATGAACAGCGCGAGTATCACCCATGTGCGGACGCGTCGAAGCTGGCGCTTGAACATGGCCAGCAGGGGCTCATCGGCAATATCAAAGAAATCATTTTCGGAGACATCGGAGCCCTTTCGGTAGGGAAATGCCTTGCTCTTGATCGTCGGTAGAGCCATGTGCAGTTGACATGGTCGATGCTCGTTGATGGATGACGCCGGGTTATCATCACGTGGAGATTGTGATTATGTCATTGCCCTGGAGATCTAACTTCGTCAACTAGTTAAGTAACTAGTTGTAAGTTACATAGAACTTGGCCGGAAATAGGTGGAGATGAAACATGATAGATCATTGATCGTATAGAAGAACTGAATTTTGTCATGTGAGACTTCCCAGCGTGGTGGTTACATCGTGTCTACATATACCCATCAGCAAACCCTCGGCAAATCACCTCTACATTATATACGTCCATTCCGGGCTATACATATCGCATCATAGCGTGCATCATCCGTTAACCCGATCGTCGGTACTCATTGCCATGAGAGGGTTCACCACCGTCGGGCAAAAGCCGTGCACCACCCGACGAGGTGGACCGGCCATCATCCACCTGCACAATGATATCCGTTTTAACCGTGACCCCATCACCCGGATTCTCAGGATGTTGAGCCTTTGAGACTCGGCTCTCAGAGCGCTCGTTGTTAACCCAGTTTGGCATGGGGTTTTCCTCGTCCCAGTTGCTCATCGTCGCCGAGTCCATCCACTGATCTTTGCGGCGGCGCTTCAGCTCCATGTCGTTAGAGTGATCACTGTTCTCGCCGTTATTCGACGGTGACTTGGACCAATAGCCAGCCAGGCGGCCGTCACGGCGGGAGTCGACAAAGGCACGGAAGAACAACCGGGCGACGGGTGCACACGAGGCAAGGAGGATGCTATAGTTTTCGATTCTGTAGCGAGTCAGACACGAACTCGGGATTTCAAAAAGCAACAAGACTGACTTCACCCAGAGGATAAAAGAGACGATATTATAGGTAAAGTCTAGTCGGTCGCCCAGAGATTTGAGTTTCTATGGGACGTTGTGGTTAGCCAGGAAACTGAGATAAAGGTATCGAATACATACGTAGGTCTTGACTATGGAGGCAGCGCCCGAAAGAATTAATGGACCACACAAAGTCAGCGTCTGCCAGATCCTACGCGATCGAACGGTGCTGTTGATCTTGCGGAATTGAGACCAGAACGACACATGGTGCTCGCGATTCAGAGTTCGAAGGAAGAATTGCCACAGCTCCACCGCAGCGACACCAGCCAGGAAGAAATCAATAATGGTATTGAAGCCTGGGTCGAGTTAGTTAGGTCCAAATTTAACAGTATATCGACATACCCCCTTGTACGAAGCCCACGGTGGTCTGAACCGAGGGCGACTGGCAGACAACCGAATTGTCTCCAGGCAGAGGAGTCCACATGTAGTGGAAGTATTGAACACGATCGGCCTAGAAGGTCAGCCTACGATCGACAGGAACGAGGATAAAGCCTACCGCACGGTACGGATTCGGACCACACTGGACAATGATCTGCACGATGGTGATCATGTTGGCGACGACCTGGACCACAGCACAGACGATGATCGAGACCCGGATCTTCTTATCGCTCGCCGCAAAACAGGTCAGCAAGAACCACATCATGCCAGTACGGGATACCATGGCTGAGGCTACAGCGATGGGCTGGGATATAAAATCCCACTTCATCGCATGAAAGCGTTCGGTGGCGTTTAAGTAGAAGAAATGCCGACCCAAGCCCCAGTTGGAGCTGGAGATAGTTAGCATAGGATATTGCACAGAAGAGAAAAGATGGAAACTAATCTTACCTCATCTGGATCATAGCCATATGCGTCAGATCGAAGCCATAGGCGACCAGGAAAAAGAGATCTTCAACGCCCCAGACACGTCCGGGGGCAGTGACTTGGGGCAAAGCCCAGCGCACCCACGCCTTGACTGCATATCGAAACAGCAGTGCGACACCCGCAATGGCTGTCAGGACCTATACATAGATGATCAGCGGCTGCAGCTACAGGAGATCAATTTGGCCTACCCAGCAGGCATCGAACGTGGCCGTGCCTCAAAGAAGCTGTCAGTGGCATGAAAATAGTGCGGAGCAGCACGCGACTCACCAATGTCGACGTCCCCTTCCTTGGGCCTCGGGATATCCATAGTGGAGGAATGCAAGGGCAGGGGGGGAAATTATGGAGGGCTTTGGATGTTGAGATCACATAGGGGAGCATACAACTCAAATAGAAAGATGAGCGAAAGGTATACATCCGAACGCACAGATCTATCAGATCATCCGAAGTCACCGGAAACAAATCTAACGATATACTCTGGAGACTGGAGAAATGAGTGCTTTACAGGCCAGACCCTGAAGTGAGCAAGCGAACAAGGGATGCAGGGCTAGGAACTGGGGCATAGATCCGAAACTCAATATCACGAATGACTCTGTAGTGATGGGCCCTTTGTCCCAGAACCATGCGGGCTAGGGCTATTTCCTGGATCCCTGCTGGGGTCCTGGTGATGACCCTCCTCGAAGGATTCGACACATTGCCCTCGTTTCTACGCCAAGGATGGCCCTTCCCATTTGTGTCGTGGCCTCATTCCAATGTGGAGGGTCCCCATGCAATGCCCATGCGGCACCACGCAAGGGATGTGACGAAGCGAAAGGTTCAATTCAATAGATGGGTTCGGGAATTGGGGAATAGACAAATAGAGTAAAGCAAAAGGATGCATGATGCATCAAATAGTGGAGTGATTGTACATACGGCAGATCGAAAATCACAGGTAAAGTGGATCGAGATGTGACGAGCTAAAGACGGACGATCGGATATTGAATTCCCGGATGTGACCGATCATCGATCTCTTACGAACCATTGCTTTTTTATAGTTGGTTTTGTACTTTTATCTCTGTATTATCTATTTCAGAAGGTACACATGTAGTTCTACCTCTAGGGCAAAAAAGTAGCCGATTCTAACTCAGAAACCTCCACCAACTCAATCCGCTCGGCGCATCTCTACTAGCGATTCGCCCGCGCGTACATACTGTTCAAAGGTAACTCGTAGCCCTGAGACACTGGCCAGCTGCCGCCAGTCGGATGCACTGCGCTCACGGCCCCCGTATAGTGCAATCATGCTGGCATGTAGCGAAGTATAGGTCATGTTCTTCGCGTATTCGATGATCAACAGTCGCGATGTGGCGGCCATGGCTCGGGATATCTTTTGGAGCAAAGCCACCGCTTCTAGATCCGGCAGATTGTGAAGGATATGCTGGAGTGAGTAAATCCGCGCGCCCTGAATCGGCTGCTCCGCACTCGTCTTGTAGTTCCACTCCATCAAATGTACCCCGGGGATGTCGTCAATTTCTGTATTAAATTCCTGCACCACCAGACTCTCACGTCCGAGATGCGGGTACGCGGCTTGGACCTCGAGAAGAAGCTCTCCTCGTCCACCACCAATGTCGACCATGGCCACGGCGCCCGGTTGACTAAGTGCATCGCGCAGATCGTATCCCAGCGAGGTGACGCGCTCGGGAAAAGTACCAAACTTGAGGAACTTGCCTACCATAAACTGGTTGAAGCTATCCATGCGTCCCTGAGACTCCATAATAGAGTACGTGTGCTGCTGGGCCAGCTCCGGTTTGCCCATTAATCTGTAGGCATACTGCATAGGGCCATCAGCCTCGTTGAAAGGATACGCAAAGTTGGTATCCTGCAGTTTCTTCATGAGGAATGCGCCAGCCATCATTCCTTCAGTAGTGCTACGCTCGTCAGTGGCTGATCAGACAGGAAAGAAAATACCAACGCACAAGTGCACGGCGCCGTGCTGGGCCGAGGGCATGGCAACCATGTGCCGGGTGATGGCATTTGCATTGAAACTGTTCTCGTCCACGCGCTCCACCAGGCCCAGTCCAGCCATGATGTAGAGTGTATCCGCTGTACGGATAGTTGGTCAGTATCTCAATATCTCGTCTCACCATCTCTCCCATGCGCATACCGGCAAGTAGGGTACCTGGCACCGTTAGCAACTTGTACTACCCTGCATATACACCACGTACTGATTTCAGGCTCTTTCCCTCGAATGAGCTGGTTGGCCGCGTTGGCCACTTGTTCCGCGGTCGCTGGTCCTCCATGCTGCACTAACATGTCGAATAGCTTAAAATGGACCGCGACAGGGACGAATCCCAACGAAGCCGGCTATCACATCATCAATCCATGTTATATGTCCAAATCAAGCCAACTCACAGCAGTCACCGTCGCCGCCAAGGCTGCCCCCGGCGGCACCGTAGGGGCGGACTTTGGTCGGCTGAACAAGTTGGTCAAGCGTTGTAGTAAAGACATACTCGGGATAAATTGAAATATGCAGGGCCTCTCTGAGCTGACCACGGAATCAGTCTATTATTATTTGTTTGCAGATTGAAGGGGGATGCCGGAGTTCCCAAGTTAGCGTCATTTACTACGTATGGACGTGGGACGTGTAACCACCTCATAGTCGATGCATTCACAAATTAGAACGAATAAAGAGGCTGACGCCCAGGCTTCCACCAATGTGAGTGGTCGCAACCCTTCAAAGGCCAAGGATCGAACAAATCACACGGCCATGCATCAGCAAGGGGCATCGCACGCTTTTAGCTCTGCCGATCGGCAATTATGACGAGTCAATGAGCCGAAAACCCAGATTTCAGAGCGAGACATGGAGATTTTGTGAGATCCACTAATCCATAACTACAGATCGACTAGGGTGACAAACTCCAACACCAAAAAAGCTAGAATTGTAGAAGTGCAGGGGATGTGCGCGATGAATCGAGATTTGAGAGGAAGTGGACCTGGGGGGAACCGGACAAGTGGACCTCGAATTAGGGCTAAGTGGAGAACTCGTATCCTCGGATCCCCCGAAAGTATGGAAGTATGAGAAAGTATGAAAGGCTGGGAGACAGGTCTATCGGAGACCTCTAATCTTTCAGAATTCCTCCGCTGCACGACATAAGACACGCGAGACGTAGATTTATCACTGAAGCCATGTGGTCGTTCTAGAACTTTGACCTTTGCATAAAACCGATCTCTACCCTTATCAATAGTCTCTCTCATTCTCTAGCATTCCCCTTGCCTATTATTGCCTTGATGCAATGGAAAAACCGTGCCCGTTCGAAGACACCCGTGAGATGGACGGCACTACCAGTCTATCGCAGTCTCGTGAGACTCTTGACTCCAAAGAAGATGTCATGGACTTTCGAAATCCGCAGAATTGGAGCACCACGCGCAAGTCTCTGCTCTTCGTCTCGCTCATGTCAAGCTCGCTCCTTGCTGATGGGTACTGCACGTTCCTTCAAGTTGTCTGATTGTCCAAACTGACTCTTCCCAGCGCAATGGTCTGGGGCTCGACACTGGTCACACAGCAGGCCATGGACTGGAAGATCACGGTTGACCACTCGGCCACGAGCATGAACTATGGTATTCTGCTGCAGGGTTTCGGTGGTATCTTTGCCGTTCCACTTATTGAAACTTATGGCCGGTAGATATTGTTCCGAAAGTATCATGACCGGGATCAGGCCAGCTAACTGCTGCATTCTCTCCAGTTATCCCGTCTGGCTCTGGCCGCAGGTGATCACGATGTTTATGGTCTTAGGTGCCACCCTCTCTAACGACTACTCGACCTTTACGGTCTTTCGCTCGCTACAGGGCCTGTTCGGTACCGTGCCGCAGGTGATCGGGTTGCCTATAATCCATGACATGTACAGGCCGCATGGTATGTGATATCGCCCGGGGTGGATATATTTGCCGCTGACACTTTCCAGAATGGCCACGCATGATCAACATTTGGTGAGTGTGCAATCGACTCGTATACTCGTATTCCGCAGACTGACGCAGAGCAGGGGCACCACTTTCCTGGTTGGTCCATTCCTCGGGCCTGCAATCGCGGGCTATATTGGCGCAGGCACGAACTGGCGTGACTCTTTCGGTGTCTTAACAGCCATATACGGCGTGTCGACATCCATGGTTCTCGCCTTTGGCCGAGAGACATACTATGCACCGGAAAAGACCCCTCCCTCGCGATTTGGAGCATACTTTGGTATCGGAAACACCAAACTACCCAAGCTATCCACGCTGGGATACTGGTGTCAGAAACTCATCGTCTATGTATTCAAGTTTCCATTGCTGATGACGGGTGGGCAGCTTCCTGGAATTGTTGCATTATAGGGACTGACCAGGGATATCCACAGGTTTCGCCGTCCTGGTGACGTTCACCTGGCCAATTGGTAAGTCCGATTTAAAATCCAATAGCTCGTGCTGACAGGCTGCAGGCATCACCACGACCATCGACACGTTCCTGCACAGCCCGCCTTATCTCTTCGACACGATCGATGCATCGTCTATGCGCTTTGCCGGTGTTATCGGTGCACTCTGTGGTAAGTTCGGGACTGGCTTATCTTCTACTTCGAGTCTCACTCCCTTCCAGGTTGGGTGTTCGGTCATTTCTTCAATGAATGGATCTACCGTCGCCACAGTGCCGACTGGCGAACCGAGCTACGTCTGCACGGCGTGTGGTTCCCCATCGGCAGCATGGCCTGCGGTCTGCTCACGTACGGCCTGACGATGAACTTTGGCAAGCACTGGATTGGACTGGCCTTTGGCTGGATCATGGTGAATATCGGTATGGTGGCCACAATTGTGTAAGTTCGATCTTTGACCTTGTCGATACTCGAGCAGCCATCTAACTCCCACCATAGGGCAATCACAGCCTACGCGCTGGAAAAATACCCCGATCAGTCCACCTGCGTGTCCGCCATTCTGAACATGTGGCGCACCTGCGGTGGCTTTGCTGTGGGATACTTCCAGCCTGAGTGGATTGTGCGCAACGGTCTGGGTGTGGTATTTGGGATCCAGGCCATCGTCGTCTGCACTGCGGTCGTCCTGACTATCACGCCGGTGCTGCTAGTCGAGCGACGCAAGCAGTCGCAGGCATCAGGCACTGCATGAGATCCGATGAAGGGAATGCGTAAACGACAGATAACCATGATGGCTGACTTTGCTTTTTTGTAAAGATACTTTCTTTATCTATGTAGTAAACAAACGTACATACAACCAGGTTCAGATTGACTCGATATTGTCCAATTGTAGAGTTGAATATCGATAGTCGTTAAGACTTCCGAATGAGCCCCGGAGGCTTCCCGGCTTCTCGGCTCGAGTTCAGTAATGTTGATAGATGCAAGCGAGTGCAAGCGAACGGTCCAGTGTCTGCTCAGCAGGTAAATGGAATGAAGAGATTTCAAAATAACGCCTTGCCGATGATCTCTCGTCGTCTTTTCACCCTCGAAAGAACAACAAATATGTGCAGAGAAGGGAATTTATACAGTTCCAATGAAAAATGCGCTCAAAGAATAGGCTTCAGAGAAGGAAAAGGCTCAATCGAAGATGTACTCGACCTGCGGACATGAGGACTGGAAGGCATTCAGGAGCCGCTGGACGCGGTGGGTCATCCAGCCAGAGTAGGTACCGTTGGCGGCGACACCGGCAAATGTGGTGGATGCGTGTTTGCAGGTCTGCTCCTCATGGTTAAAGGAAAACTGGAGACATTCCGAGTTCTGCGAACAAGCATCGGCACACGCCTCGGCTGAAGGAGTCGTGGGAGGATCAAAGTCAATGTTGGCTGGGGACAGATTATCCCAATCTTCACGCTCGGCAAGGGAGCTGTTGTGAATGAACGCCCGGTAGACATCAGCGTGAAGCATGAGAGCATTCTTGCCGCTTTTGAAAAAGCCCCTTTCGAACCGCCACATCTCCTCGATATCACGAGGGTTCATGTGGTGGTATGAGATGATCGGATAGCACCAGGGCTGGCGGCCGTAGCCCTCGGAGAAGTGGTCAATCTCCCATGGGCGGGAGGTCATCATCATGGGCCAGGCCCAGGTCAGGGGGATATGAATGTCCTCGAGAGCTCGGGCGAGAACACAGTCTCCGGCCCATTCACTAGCAGTCATGACCTCCAGCTCCTCCTGGTTCTGGATGCGGTAGCTGTGCAAACGCTGCATCGCTCTCTGAGAGAGAATGATGCCTGCCCCACCGTACCCGAACAGAATGTCACCGATCTGCATCGGGCTGCCGAGATAGTAGCTGCGGGTGTGGTCAAGATGCGCCAGCCAGTTGACCAGATTCTGCCAGACGATATAGGTGTCCGCCTCAAGGAAGATATACCACTTGGCATCGGGCATGGCCTCCAGCGCTCCGTCAATCATGGGGAGGAACTTCCACTTGTCCAGCTTCCATCCGGGGTTGTTGATCTTGCCAAAGGGTCCATTTTCGTCATCGCCGAAGTCCTCGTCGGTCAGTCCCGGGCGACCGACCTTTTGAAGGTGGTGGTAAACCTCGAACTCGGGCTCGTTTCGCATGGTCCGTTCGGTCACATTGCTCAGGACATCATAAGTGCGCACTCCGTTGATAGTCTCTTCGTAGTCGGAGAAGACTACAAAGTTCGGAACGCACTTGAAGCCGGTACGTAGCTGCACGGGGACCTTCTGGAGGGCTTCGGTGGCACCCGTCTTCAAGACTACGAAAACATCTTCCAAGTCATGACGCAGCTTCCCACAGGGATCCTCGTCCTCTTCCGAGGCCTTGGATTCCTTGCCCTGCTTCTCGATCTCCGGAGACGCATGTTGCCCTTCGAGGACGATGGTGCTTTGCTCGGGCTGGGTCCACTGCTCGTTGTTTGTATTCGTGCTTACAGCGACGGGGTTTGTGTTAGGGGTGAGGAAGAGGTAGTAGACTAGAGTGAGGGTAAGGAACGGAGAGATGATGAGAATCCATCGCCGTGGAGAACTGAACATGATCACAGCTGAAAGGGTAAAAAGAATGAGAGGTTCAGTAAAGGACGAAAAAGAATGAAGCCATGGAAAAAGAAGACAAGAGGGCAGCGCGTAATGAAACGTGACAAAAGGGTCGACGATCACCGAGAGCAAACGGGTACGACGACTCCCCGCCCTTTTCCACGGTGGTGAGAACACGACGATCCATGGGCCCGGCAGAGCAGGCGCCAATGATGATTTGGTCGTAGGCCAAGGGAAAGACAGAATGATAGGCCGACGGGTAGTTCACTGGAGATGGATCATCAAGAACGCGGGACAGAAGCCAACGGGACTGGCGCGGGAGCTCAAGATTACCCGCTGCCCCACGGTCGGCGTCATCGGTTGCGGGTTTTTGGCCAAGTGCAGGGTAAGGATCGACTGTGAATCGAGAGGAAGGTCGGTCACGTTCAGGAGGTGATCCAGCGATCGCCAGGGGGTTTCAGGGACCGGAAACGGCGATGTCATTCTGAAGTGGAGGTAGCGCTTCCTTCTTTTTGGGATTGAAACAGTTCCAAGTTCAAGTTTCGAACGTTAAAAAGTGGTGCGCGAACCGTGGATCGGACGATCGCGGTATGTGTGCCTTAAATGTGCCTGAATTGTGCCTGAGGCCGTAGTGTTACACCTTATGAATTGAAATGAACGAAATAATCAATCGTATGGTGGTATTCAATACTACCCGCACCTGGGTCCCATCTAGATCCCATTTCGATGTCATCGACGCCGTGGCTGTTACGTGTGTGTGCTTCAAGCGGTATACATTGAAAGGTAAGTGTCGAGTGTCGAGTAGTATACTGATTGCTCTGTAGTACAACTTGCGGGTGCACGACAATGTGTCAGTGCGGGTATATAGATACATCGATGGGTCAACAACGTGCTTCGAAGACGTGCTATAAATGGTTTGGCTGAGCTGAGCTGAGATGAGAGGCCTCGGCTGGGTAGTCATCTCCGATGGCATCAACATACCTAATACCCTGCTCCGCAAGCACACGGATAGGATGATCAACGGCCATCCATGTGGCGGTGGGAAGCTACCCATCAAGCCAGGCTCGCTCGATCATAAACGAGGCGTCACAATGGGCGAGACTGGAATGTCCCAATTGGATCCAGTAAACTTATAGTCCCAGAGATGCTGGTTTAAGGGTCTGAACTGGATTTGACCCAATTCAACCAAAAGTCATCAGCCATTCATCGGCTTCTCATGAGTTTGTTCAAAGGTTTCCGGAAAGAAGCCCGGAGGTGGCCAAATATCCGCGATCGATGGCGGATGAACCAACGTTTGAGATTCGACCAGGCGATCCGGGTCATGACAAAATGCCTGAAAAGTACTGTCATCTAGGAAACCAAAGTCTTTGAGGCCAGCCTCGCGGTTGTTGGACCACTCGGTCGTGTCCAGATATGCCAGATCCTTGAAGAGCGCATCGAGGTCACCTGTACCAGCAGGGTTGGATGATACGGCATCTCCAGTGGGACCGGACCGGTGACTTGCGGGAGCTTCGCCAGTCATCATGGCATTAGCGGTCGTGTCAGGGGTGTGTGGTTGTGGTTGTGGTTGATTCGGGCCTGGCGGATACATGGCATCCGGTGCACTGCGCGGTGGGACTTTGTCAGAAATGATCGATTGCTGCATAGGAACATCCATCACCGCTAGATCTGCGTTTCCCCTGGCTGTATCCTTGGGTGTTAGGGCTTGTGCGTCCACTGGGATACTGATGCCCATAATGGACGAGGCATAGTTTCCTTGCTCCTGCGAAGCCGGCCCACGGGACCCGCCTGGAGGCAGCAAAGAGCTCGTCAAAGGCGGTGCTGCTGGTATGATAGGAACAGGCGCGTTTCCAGAAAATGCAGAAGGCTGGCCACCAGCGAAACGGTAAGGTTGCTGCCAGCATTCCATCGCTGATACCAAGGATCCGTATACAGGCCATGTTGGGATCAGCACCGTCGCCTTCTGTCTGAACTCCTCGGCCCACTGTGCGAATGGAAAACTATCCGATGGGTCGACAGTGTGGCGCAACGAGAAGGCTTGGTCGGAAATCGTGCGCAGGAAAAATTCAAAAATAGGAGGGAATCCGCACATGGGGAAGTTCTCCAGATGCTGTGTGATCATCGACAGCCCTCGGTAGAGAAGCTTCTTCGCCCCCTCCGTGGCCGGCCGCTGCGATCGATGCAGCCCCTGTTCTCCGGGAATGAGACGTAAATATAACCAAAGAAGAGTGGCCACGTAGGTTAGGCCAAGGTAGCTCTGATGCGGTAGCAGTGCTGAGTGTCGTTCGGGATAGATACTCTCTGGCCCTATCAAACGGCACCCAAGAGGGAGGCTATCATCCCACTGCCCCAGATCTATCATGAGACGCTGTACGAATGTGTCCGGTTTATAACCCATTGACAGATCTCGTGCAGCTTTGTTGAGGATACTTGCCAGTTCTACCAGGCGATTGAAGCAGCTCAACGCCAGTAGGGGTCCTCTACGGGGGGGATTTTTGCCGTGGGACGCCACAGTCGGGAGAAGAACATCCACCCACGAGTTCCACTCCTCCAGTCCATCCTCCTCCAACAAACCAACTACAGCCAGGTCACTTGGGGACATTGCAGGGCATCGCGAGAGTCGGAACGATACCAAGGATTCGGCGACGAAGCATCCCAAAAGGACTGCTTTGCCCTGCCTCAACTCGTCGGATCTTCGCCCGTCACTCAAAGAACCCAAGCCCATGGCGACGGTCATTCGTACAGCTTGCCCGCTCAGAAGCCACGCGGCCGTCCATTCTTCAAGACCCATGTTCACCAGAGTCAGTAGAAGTAATGCCTGTATATGGCCGAGCTCGTAGCGTTCCTTTTCGGAGGGAATGAGATTTCGAGCCACGGCATAGTACTCTTTAGCAAGGGAGACAGCTCCAACAGGGCCAGCGCGCGGGTCGGTTCGGGATTGGGTGACGGTGTAGCTAAGGATCGCCCACAGGGCAGCGTGATCCCCAGAACCTGGCGAGGTAGTCGCGACGGATACGGGTGCATTGGCGTAGAGATAGGAAGCGCGAAGAATGTTATGTTTGGCGACGATGGGAAACCATGAGTGAGTTGCGGCGAAATAGATATCGAGCAGCTGCGACGTTTGAGGCGGCAGCTGCAGCGCGGTGTGAGAGCCGTTGGCCGAGGCATCACAACCGGCGGATGCTTGCACAAGTCGAGCCTTTTTGAGGCCTGGCGAGACAGCGGACGATCCGATCACTCGCGGCGCGTTGGGACCCAGCGGCGTCACTTCTCTGCCGACTCGGATCCTCCATTGACCGTCCAGAGAATCATCGTGCGGGTTCCGCGATCGCTTCCCTGTCACAGGTGGGAGAACTTCGGAACCGGACAGCATCTTCTCCAGCGCGCCATACAAGCGGCTGGTCTTCCACGTTTCGTGCAAGCTTTCCGAAGAACTATCGTCCGCCCAAGCCGACATTAGCTTGCCGCGATGCCCGGCAGATTCCGTGGTGGTTCCCAGCATGGCCAGCATGGTGTCCTCGCATCCATCGATATTGCAAATAGCCAGCGCCCACAGCTTCTCCAGGCCGCGCACGTATCCCTCGGGTAGACCGCGTTTCCTCGCATAGGGGTCGTAGGAGCAGGGCTGATCCGAGGCCTGGCAAGCAGAACAAGTGGGACGTGCGCCATCGCATTTATCCTGCGGTCGAATGACGCAGATTAGCTTGAGATGGACGAGGCTCACCGTGTGGCAACGCACCTTTTTACTGCGACAGCGATCGCAGGCCCTGGAGACCCTCTTCCGCCGAGGGGCCTTGCCGGAGCCCTCATCCATGGGGAGGGTTGGATGGAGCAGGAATCATGTCATGCAGGAATGCAGATGAATTGTAGAGCGAAGTTCAAACCGTGAACCCAAACTTAAAATTGTCCAGAAGTCCATAAAAAGAACGCAGTCTGAAGGTCCCAAAGGTAATCCCAGTTATCTCTTGAGGCGCGAAGCGGAGAGTCGCACAGTATAAAAGAAGACGCAATCCGGAAAAGTTTTACCATCGACAGGGAACCAGGGCTCGTGGATCTGAGAATTAAAAGTAGGCTACAATTACTGAGGCTCGGAGCGAGGCATCGGGAGCTGCGATCGGCTAATCGGGCTTCCCCACGTCTCCACGATGTGGGTGAAAGTCGGTGTTGTGTACTCTCTCTCTCTCTCTCTCT
>JGI24509J20081_1000312_pt1 | contig 28674 bp, 24 predicted proteins | sample LinPmetageLP29_FD_20081 | JGI IMG/M metagenome (IMG submission 20081) | reverse complement strand
TTTTTTTTTTTTTTTTTTTTTTTTTTTTTTTTTCTTTGCTCTTGATTTCTGCTCTTGGCCTTCCATGTCGGTACATTATTCCCATTCCACGCGCTACAAGTCAGTTGCCCGACGTTAATACTTCAACTCCAACTTTTTCAATCCTTTTTCTGACTCTTCGATTCGTGAACAACTCTTGACTTCAATTTTGAATTTACGCCCACCGTCTTCTTTCGGCTTGGGTTTATGGATCTCTGGACCCACTATTCCCGAAGGATTCATGCGACACTTCTTTTTCCTAGCTGGATGGTATTCGGATAGCAGGACAGGTGTTTCTCGCTTGCGGTTTCTCTGAAGCTACACCATACCCATTTCTTATTAATCCTATTCTGGGATTCTATCCTTGGAACCATGCCAGCTCCAGTGACTGGTCTGTATGTAGTCTACAAGGTTCTCTTCACTGATTTTCATTCCCATGTGCCCGCCCCATCGCATTGTTACAAGTCGTCTCTGTGGGGCTCCCGCTCCCAAGGTCTCGAGCCGGAGATCTTTGCTGGCAGTTATGGCTTTCGTTTTGAACCGCTGAAGATGATTCTAGTACAAATTTGACAAACTATTGTCTTTGTCATTTCCTTTCTCGTAGTATCCTCCTGTCTCTTGAGTACAGGCCTCACCACCCATGGAAGCACACCATTCTCTACTCCATGTTTTGATGCAAGTCGAGAACAATAAATAGCATTGGGATCCAGTGTATCTATGTATCTATATCCATGACAGACCTATAGGTACCTTAATTTATTCCGCATAGACGTAAGGGAGTCCAGTCATTCGTGATCGTCGCAGTCGTAACGCTTTCGCTTGTAGTCAATCCAATGTCCACAACCCATGCATACCCCCAGTAAAATTATCCTCGGAATGACGGAAAAAAGAAGCCATCATCTATGACCGTCCCTCAGTACACGCTACCGCGAATACTCTGGTCCTCACGCTGCTGTGCTTCCAGAAAAGTGTTCTCTTCCTGCTGGTTGTCGCTATGTATCTCAGGCAGGTCGGGTGTAAGGGTTCCGGATCCCGAGGACATGTCATCGCCATCGCCGAGGACGTTGGCCATTCTGTGTGGAGGCTGTGAAGTGGATGAGGAATTACGGTAGTGAGTGTGTGTATATACCGGGTGATGATGATGATGATGATGGATATGATGGTGTCCACGTGAACGCTTCGTATCTTTGGCACTTAACTCGTCGTCGCCATCGTCTTCAAGGTCCTGAGATGGCGACACAAGACGCGAGACTGATGGAGGCTTGATGCTTGATCGAGAAGTATGGTGGTTGTGATCGTCGCCTTCGTCGTCGGATGGTGCGAGGCTATTCGCACCGCTCATGGAGCCGCCTCCGTCGCGCCCGCCTAGATGCAGGAGCGCTAGCTTGACGCAAGTTGTGGATGAGGATACAGCTGAGGAATGCAGATGGTCCCCGCTGTCTCGGTGCATGCCGTGCAGGTTAGGCCGTCTGGGGTAGGTGCTAGACTGGGTGTCGGAGCTGGAGTCATGAATGGCCCGTTCTCTAGCGGCTTCCTCGTCTTCTGGCGTGAGTCGGGGCTTGGACGTAATAGAAATAGTTTGGGAGGCACTTGTGTTTGGAAACTGGCAAGTCCCGTCCAAGCTTTCCGAGATCGAGGCATGCTTAAGAGGCGATGGCTGGTCTGGCAGGGTGTTATGAGCAGTCTCATCCACTGACTTTTGTCCAACTCCGCTCCCATGACGCACGGAGTCCACAGTTCTGGCTCGCAGGGATCGCTTGGCATCACCAGTCAAGCCGTGGGTACAACCGTCAGGACATCCGCCCCATGTTCGCCGGATGGGGATGCGGTCAATAGGCGACTTGGGAGCAGCGTCCAGCCCTTTTGCCATGCGTTCGCGCTCTTTCTCGACATCTCTATCCTTCTTCAACTCGGACCATGTGCGTAGCTTGTTCTGAAGCGTATATTTACCGTTGTCTGGATTGTGAGTCATAATTACGAACTCGCAGTGGTTGATGTTGCGTAGGTCTTCGAAGTACTCCACGCTCCAGTGGTACCACTTCATCAGAAAGACTCGGGTCATTAGACCGTGGGTTACGAGGACGCAGACACTGGCCATATCCTCTTCACCAAATAGTCGCCACAGAGACTCGTTGAAGCCGCTCACTCGATCATATGCATCCGCGGCAGACTCGCCGTTGGGAATACGGTAGAAGAAATGACCGTAGTCTGCTCGCTCCATCCACATTCGCTCCATTTCGGTTGAGCACGGCTGGAAGTTGCCAAAGTCCTGTTCTCGTAACCGGGGCTCCTCGTAAACCTTGATGGTATGTCTAGGAAACGGAGAGGGAGAAGGCGAGTCGGAAGTTAGGGAGTCCAACATGCCCTCAGCAGTCTGCCTTGCCCGGCAATATGGAGACGTAAAGAAGTGAAGAGTATCATCGGGACGTAGGAGGTCACGCAGCCGGCGTCCAGCCTCCTGAGCCTGGCGATGTCCTTCGGGTGTGAGTTTAACTCGGTGATCGGGGGTAGTCTGATGGATCTCGCGATTCTTGTTGCCTTCGGACTGCGCATGACGGACCAGGATGATCATCTATAGACACAAATAGATCAGCTTATGACTCCAGAAGCCCTCAAACAGCACGACTTACTCGTGGTTTCCCCATGGCGGTAGAGGTATGCGGAACAGAACTGGAGATGCGGGGGAGGGGTCAAGAAGAAAAATCACGATCAACTCGACAAAGGCAAGTCCAAATCCAAGTCTAAGTCTGTGTGAATATCTTCAACAAAGCCCGTCAATGACAGACCCGAAGTTGTCTCAAGGGGAAAAAGCAAAACGAAGGGAAACCCGAGGATGCGCAAACTGGCGCACGGGCCACCCGTAACCGTGCTCCATTCAGCGCGCTCGCTTTACACAACTCGTTAACTTCATCCAACTATGGCCGACTCGCTGCTAGAGCTGCTGGCTCCGCACTTGGATACACCACCGACTCACGATGCTACGACTGCACAGTATCTCAATCGACTGTCGACTCTGTCCCTGCAGTCCCTCCAGGACACAGAACCCCAGTCCCTCGCACAAGCCTCCCAATCGACTCTCCTTTCCCTACAGGCCCTGTCCAATCGCTCACATCGCGCCTTCATTACATCTGCCGATAATTTGTCCACCCTCCGATCCTCCATTCCACAATTAACCCGCGAAGCCCAACAAGTTCGTGATGCCCTCCCGAAGCTCGATGAGGAGGCCGTTAGCTTCTCCACCAAGTATAGCAAGATCACAGACAATCCCGCCCTGGAACGGCGGAAGAAGGCTATGCAGCTGGCACGAAATGTCGATAGACTCTCGGATATTTTAGAACTGCCTAGCTTACTGTCCACTGCTGTCTCCGCAGCATCTGCCAACTCCGGCGCCGGCGCGGCCTCCACTACCTACACATCCGCCCTCGACCTGCACGCACACATCAAACGACTCCAGACATTATACCCCGATTCACCTTTAATTCAAGGCGTGGTAGCACAGGCGGAGGATGCGATGAAGGATATGACGACCAACTTGATTGCGGGGCTCCGGGCCCAGAACCTCCGTTTAGCAGCAGGTATGCGAACTGTGGGCTGGCTGCGACGAGTGGCCCCGGATTTAGAGGCTCTTCAGAGCGAGGGAGCCCCCGGCACTGGAGAAGGAGCGCTGGGCGCCATCTTTCTGATCTGCCGGCTGGCCCACCTGGTCTCGACCCTCGAGGCACTAGACCCGCTACGGGAACTTGCAGACCAGGAAACCCACCGAAGGATTAACGGCAAGGATAAGTCCGAAAACTGGTCGGACGGTCAGCAGACAGATCGCTATTTGAAACGATACATTGAGATCTTCCGCGAGCAGAGCTTCGCTATCGTCTCGCTATACAAGAATATTTTCAGCTCAGAACAGCCTGATTCTGAGCCGGCTTTATCAGGCATGCGGGCTGCAAATAAAGGACAATCACAGTCAAACCGTCCAGAGGATCCCTTGCAAAATCTTCCCTCAGCCCTCGCCACATTCCCGATGCACTTGGTGCAGTTACTTACTGACACAATGCGGACGTATCTTCCAAATGTCCGAGATCGGAGCTCGCGAGAGTCTCTACTCACGCAGCTTCTATACTGTGCAGCTAGTCTAGGGCGCCTTGGGGGCGACTTTGGCATGATTCTGACCGAGCTGAGCGGGGAGGAAATCACCTACGAATGGGAGGAAGTGATGCGCAAGCACCGGGCGTTGGCCGGGCGTCTGGAGCAACTGACTAGTCGCGTGCCCGTGCATTGAGCATTGTTCATTGAGATTAAATATCCAATAGACTTGTACTTGTACTTGTTCCGTAAAATAGATCGCCAAGAACTAAACCCTAACTAAGGTGCTGCTTCTCCGCCTTTCCCCGTATTTGTGTCACCTTCACTTCCTCACCTTTTCACTTCCTTCTCTCTTACGCTCCTGAGATACTCACCCACCTCATTGATAGCAAGAAGGGCCACTGTTACCTCGAATATCGCATTTGTACACCTATCCCAGCATTGCGCGGAGTCATGGCCGCCCCCACCCTATCCACCATGATCGACCCGACCAAGCAGGCTGAGTACCCCATCGTGCTGGGTGAAAGGCTGGCGAACGGAGACTCGACTCGCCTGATCAATGTCAACTATAATTACAAGTCCAAGTCCGCGACGCCGCAGCAACGTTCGATCATCTCCCGTTCTGGCCGATCCAATGAGCTCTACGACCTCACCGTCACTGATAAGACTCCCAGCGCCGATCATACCTTAACATATTCATACAAGGGCAGCGAGGACCCGGTGGCAGAGCGCAATCTGGTGCTGGTGTTCGATCCCGACCGGAAAGTCTTTGTCCTCGAGCCCGTGTCGACCAAGCTGAACTTCAATCTGCGGTCGGCGCCGGGCAAGACGGAGAAGCAGGTCCTTGAGCAATACGAACAGCTACGGATAATAGAAGGCGAGGAACAGACATCGGGGGATGATCGCACCGTAAGCACCAGCGAGGATGAGGGTCCGGCCGATGAGAGCAACCCTTACGACTTCCGCCACTTCCTCCCCAAGAAGGGTGCGGAGAACGTCAAGCCGGCTTCGGGCCACTCGACGCCGGAACCAGTCAGCACAAGCCGGGCCGATACGCCCGTTATGCCGGTGACGAGACCTGCTGCCAAACCCCTGCCTCGGCCTAAAAAACAGACGAATCCGCTCCGACAGACGAAACGTCCGGCAAAGCCACCCAGCGTCATACCACGTAAACAGGCCGAGCCGCCCGCTCAACAATCCACTCGCGCAGACCCACCCGAGTCTGCAGCTTTGCGCGATTCTATCTCGGATGCTGGCACGGGTACAGTGTCTCAGCAGAGTGTACATTCCCCTAATTCAAACATCATCATTGATGGGGACCTGATTATCGACATGGGTTCTCCGCCACCGACGCGAGCCTTCCAAGTCGATCCAGCGTACTTCTCATCCAACAATACACCGACCGATGGCCAAGGAGATAACAGAAATGGAGACGAGGAAATGGGGAATTTCCGACTCCCATCCCCAGCAGGAAACACCGAGGCTACGTCGGCACCGGCCGAAGTGGCTCCTGATGGTGATGATATGGAAGACGAAGATCTACTTGCAGCAGAGATGGAAGCAGCATTTGAAGAAAGCGCTCGCGAAGAGGAAGCACGCAGCCAGCAGTACAGTCACGCCACGTCCGGGCGGTATAATGTGCCCAGTGACGACGAGAGCGAGGTCAGCGAGGAGGAGTGAGATATCCATATCCAGGTTGATTTGTTTTCCATTTTGCATACCATCAGCGTGGCGCTAGGGGGCAAGGAATAAGATACCAAGTTCAGCACTGCAAGTTCACCGTGTGCTCTTTTTTATATTTGATTCATTCTTTTTACCTATTCTCATGAGTCGTTTAGAATTTTCGGGGCTCAACTTTTCAATATTACTATCACGTATTAACAGACACCATATTTGGACCAAAATCAATAACAATTCTCTTCTGGTACAATACTAGTCACTCTCGATTTCCCTTTGATGTCCTTCGTATTCCAGATCTTCCCTTTGGGCTGCACCTTTGGCACCGCTTTGGGCATATGTGAACGCTTTATCAACCCCGAAAACTTCTTCCTAGATGTGTCCACTATCCCCCGAGTCTCTTTCCTTTTTCTCTGAGGCTCAGGAACCTTCATCAACTCCAGCTTCTCATCAGGAACACAATCCAACGTCCACCCAAAAACATACAGAAACAAAAGCACCAGATTACGTATCTCAGGTTGCCAATGTAACTGCCCAGTATACCGAGCCTGTCGACTCAGTACAGCCAAAACCGCGGCTAGGGTATATTCCTCGATAGGCGTATTCAAAATACACGCCGCAACTTCATCAGAGAAATACGGCCGGCCGAGATAGAAAGGGCGATGAACTGATGCAAGTCGTATCCTCGAGAGGTCTTTCTCTTCCCTTGTCGACCATGAAGCCGTAGAGAATACCAGGTCTTGAACAAATAACCGCGCGTTGTTGTGGAAATATGGATGGGCAAAAGCTATCTGTTTCAGATGCGTCGCCCTCTCTGGGGGAGTGATACCCGAGACGTTCCAGACATGACCCCATAGTTGGAGCCTTTCGACAAATAATTCCAGAGCGTTGAATTGGCTGCTGGAACTCGACGTGGAATCATTTTTCCGCCGCGCTACAACGGTGACGACGGGGTCGTCCTTGCAAAACATTTGGTAGGAAAGGAACAGCTCTCTGTCACTGACGACTTTTTCGGTGGGGTGGAGTGAGTCGCTCGTTAGCCAGAACTCGACATGTTCTGTTGGACCGAAGTTGAGGATTTCTTTGAAGTTTTCGAACGAAAGCTCGCAAGCTTCCATCATGATGAGATTTCGTTTCTCCAAGTAGCGGCCTGAGCTAGAGACTTCCTCGGAAAGAAGAAACCATGATTGGGGCTGCGCCTTTGCGCTATTCAGGTATTTGGCTTTTGAAGTGGTCATGGTGGTAAAGTATGGAAATATGATATATGATATTGAATAAGGCGACGCTGAGAGATAATGCGATGCGGGGAAATGGTAAGTACCTAACATTGTCGAAGTTTCACGGAGATCTAAAGAGTGTCGGCGTTGAACTTTTAACTACTTAGGGAGTATAGAAGCTTCAATAGGTATAGTAAAACATGGCAGTTCCATGGTTGGCATCGTGACCGAAGGGGTTAAGATCCAAAAGATGACACCCCCCCAAAATTGTTTCTACTTTCCATTTCTGAATCCGACAGAGACTGAATTTCGTGTAGTTCTACAGTGGGCAATAAGTTGGATCTTTGGAATGCGAAAGCATAAGAGACGCAGGATCTTGGCAAGATATTACATTTCCCGGAGGTACAATCAGTGGGACATTGTACTTGCTCGCGAAGAAGCTGAGCATATTGAACATTAGTGTTCCTTGAGGTAGCCAACTCCATTACACAATCCTAAATCTAGAATTAAATGAGGTAGTAGTCATGTTGGAAGATATCATCACTTTTACTGGACCGTTTTCGTTCGCTTCGTATACTTCGGGAAAACCTTCCACCGAAAAGCAGTTTATCCGGGCTGCAGCTCACTTTCCACTCAAACTCACCTTCGTCATAATTCTCGGCTCCAGATTTAGTCTCTGCTCTTGTTGGAGTCTTTTACTCACCCATTCACTTTAGCTCGCTCTCTTCAGTCATATTTTGTTTACCTGCAGCTTTTGGATATGCGATGAGAAGCTCCGTTTGGTTCGATTGGACCGAACCTGCACACCTGCGACTCGAATTATAAAATCGATCGCCAAGCGCGCGGGCGCGCTCTTCGCTTCTCTGTCCGTGAAAAAAAAAAAAAAAACGGACAGCGACCGAATTTTTAAACCTGCGCCGCCGATCTACCCTCCCTCCGTCTCATCCCTACACACCTCGACCATCCTCAACTCCATTCCGCCCTTCCAATGCAGTCCTCGATTCCAGGTCTCCCCAATCCGGTGGTTGCAGCCGCACAGCAGAAATGGCTTTTCACAGAAGATGAGCTGGAGCGCACGCCGTCGCGCATCGATGGCATTAGCCGCGAGAAGGAGGACTACATCCGACACCGCGCAGTCGAGTTCATATGGCAGGTCAGCATGATGCTTAAGATGCCGCCGCAGACCTCCATGACCGCTACCGTCTTCATGCACCGGTTCCTGATGCGGTACTCGCTGATCGGGAGTGACCCAGACCCCGAAAAGGCTCGTGACCTGATGCATCCGAAAGTGATTGCGGCCGTAGCCCTGTTCGTCGCATTCAAGGTGGACGAGACCATGCGCCGCATGAAGGACTTTGTTATCGCTTGTTGCAGGGTTGCGATGAAGAAGCCGGATATGGTGGTTGATGAACAGTCCAAGGACTACTGGAGGTGGCGCGACCTCATTCTCCAGAACGAGGGTATCCTGCTCGAGTATATGTGCTTCGATCTACAACTCGAGTCGCCGTACCGTATTCTGTGGGATTACTCTCAATTCTTCCATGTCGGGGATAACCGACCCCTCCGCCATGCCGCCTATGCCTTCCTGAACGATTCTACATACACCGTGCTGTGCTTGCAGTTCCCTCCGCGCGTCATCTCAGCGGCAGCTCTCTACGCTGCAGCCCGCTATTGCCACGTCGCTTTCCCAGATGACTCGCAGGGCAGGCCGTGGTGGGATCAGATAGACGTAAAACTCGAAGATCTGATCCGCGCTTGTAAAACGATCGTGAAGATCTATGAACGCGTCCAGATGAATCTGAGCAAGGGCTACCCGGACTTCTCTGTGTCCGACACCGACCCCAACGATCCAACTCGCATCTTCCACAGCGATCCCACCACCTACAAGCCCGCAGGGTCCGTAACGACCCCATCTCTCAACGCACCTGGTTCCGATTCCGGCGTCCCAAACGGACGAAAACGTTCTCGCGAGCCAGAATCCAACGCCTTTGAAAACAACCACCCCACCCCTTCCTCGCAACCACCCTCTATTCTGAACGGTGCTCGTTCTCCGAAGCGGCAACGAACCGTTTCACCTTCGACCGCGGGACCTGCAACGCAGTCTCCTGCACCCCGTCCACGCATCCCACTGAGGGCAATGGGGCAATTGAAACCTGAAGATAGCACAAGCCAGAATCGCCCACCTGCACCGGCGTCACTTCCGAAGGAAGAGGCCAGTACTGAAGAAGGCGAGATCTCGGACGACAAGGGACCAGGAGCGAGTGCTTCTGATTACGGCCCAAGGCCACCAAAAGAAAGTAATGGTGAGGGAGGAGGGAGCGAGGAAGGAGAGATCTAATTGCAAGGGTGCAAGTACGATGTCCATGCTTTTGATGGACTGGAAGGTATACATCAATGACTATCTACGAAGGAATCAACGACAAAAGAATAAGAATCCATGTTTCAAATGTGCATTTTGCTCGTAAGCTCAAAGACAATATAATGCAGTATGACCCTAGGACAGAGCAAAGAGAAATCTCATAACTCCCGATGTCCAGTAAATAGGACTTTCTGAAGACGGAAAGTAAAAGCCAGTAGCCAATAGCCAACATAGAGAAGATCCGAAACTCAGAGAGGCTCCCGCAAGAGCTAGTATGCCCCTGTCCTAACACCGAGACCATGGTCCAGCAAGCTACTCGACGCCACGAAGCTGAATCCACCAAATGGATTCCCGTCAAACTCCGTCGACAATCCTCGAGCATGTCGAGATGAAGGCGAACGGCCCGGGGAGAGATCGTCGATGCCAGTCAAAGTAGGGCTGAGTGGCAGGTTGGTAAAATCGACAGAAAAGTTCTCAGCGAGTGCCGGGTCAGTGACCACAGGTCGGATCGGAGGGTCGAGCTCGCGGCGCTCGAGAGCAGCCCAGTCGATTTTGCGGAAGAAGCGATGCTCCTTGATAGTCTGCAAATCCTTGGGCATGTGGTAGCCCAGACGCTTGGTCGGATCCTTGCGCAGCAGGCGGATAAGGAGGTCTTTGGCGTCGGGTCCGAGGAAGTAAGGCAGAACGAGCTTCTGCTTGACAATCTTCTCTTGCAGTTTGGCGTGGTTGTTTGCGCGGAAGGGCGGCGATCCTGTGAGGAGATCGTAGCCCAATGCGCCGAGTGACCACCAGTCGCAGGCTTTGCCATACGGCTTGCCTTGGACGACTTCAGGGGCCATGTACTCGATTGTGCCGAGGGAGGAGTTGCAGCGGTCGTCGTCGTTGACGGCAATCTTACTGAGCCCAAAATCTGTCAGCAGCAGGTGGCCCTGTGTATCTAGGAGGCAGTTCTCGGGCTTGAGGTCGCGGTACAGGACGCCGACGTTCTGGTGCAGGTGCTCCAGAGCAAGGACCATCTCTGCCATGTAGAAGGCTGCTGCATCTTCTTCAAACATGCGTTCCATCGCAAGATGAGTGAATAACTCGCCACCCTGGGCGTACTCCAGAATGAGGTACAGCTTCTCGTGGTCTTGGAACGCATAGAACAGCTTGACAACGAACGGGTGTCGGTTGACACTCTCCAACACCATGCGCTCCGTCTTGGTTTGCTCCACAAGCTTCTTGTGAACGGTGAGCGACGCCTTTCGGAATTGCTTTTGCGCATATAATTTGCCTGTGACTACATGGCGGACCAGCAGCACAGTGCCAAAAGAGCCCTTACCAAGGCAGAGAAGAGGCTCAAAGTCATCTGCAGTCATCTTGCGGCAGAGTTGGCTTCGCATGTCCATGCCATTGGTAACGGCTTCCGGGCTCGTACCAGCGGATCCCTCTGTTGTGGCATCTGCACTGACGAAATCATGATCCAAGGCAACTTCGTAGCTAGTCAGGACTTCGGTCTGGTCACTGTCTGATTGCACACTAGCGTTGCTAGGAGTCTCCGAGCATAGTCCGCTGCTACCCGCGGAGGGTTTATCTGAAAGACTGAGCGAATCAAGTTGGAGCTTCAATGCACTCACCCCATGACCAGTAACCGGCTGTGCCAGTGGGCTCGCTCCTCCAAGAGAAGTTGTAGGTCGCGAATCCGCAGCACGGGAGCTAGTAGTCGAAAAGTCCGAGTCCTCGTCAGCCGAGGCTAAGGGTGTAAAGCCGCGCACGGTGGATAGAGCCGGGTCCGCCTGATCGCCCTGCTTCTTCTTTTTCTTCCGGCGCTGCTTTCCCGTCAACAGGTCCGGGTGGAACACTGGAGGCTGCGTCACATTGTCCCCATTCGTCCCGTAATTGGCCATCCGTCTGCACGGCGACAGTAGCTCACCCATGTGAACGTCCGGGCCACAGTGATTGGTCGGAGGGTCGACAGAATGTTGCGCGCTGTCAGCTTGCGGGCTGAAGACGTCTGCCACGGAGAGATCATCATGTGGCGCCTGAGAGCACATGGTGCGCGAGTGCCACCCGTTGGTTGGTTGTAGTTTTTGCAAGAACTAGGGTCGAAAAACGCCGTCAGAAACAGCCGCTCTGGAAGTGAGCTGCCGATAGTCGTTTACCGGAGGACAATTCGTCACACACAGTGGTTCAAATGAGCAAGTATGTACTCAAGAAGCCTGTATGGCTACCGCTATTCTCAGCAACAACCTGTCAGCTTCATTCCTTTTTTTTTGGATTAATCGGGCTTATGGAGGGGCAAAATTGGAGCTTTTCAGCTCGACTCTTTACCCCACCAATAGGACGAAAAATAGAGATAAAGATGAGCGCCATAAAGCATACCTCAACTTGAAAGAAAAGCAGCCCAGTCTGGTCGCCTTGGTCGTATTAGACCAGATTGGATCTCTCGAGTAGTTTTACCGTCCGCCCTTCTTCAGGACGGACCCGGGACCCCTAGCCAAATCACCTCGCTCACCGCGAAGTCGAAGGCCAAGGCGGATGGAGTCAGGAAAGAGTATTCAATCACTTTGAGAAGATCGGGGGACGCGCGAGACAGGCGGGAAGTCCGAGGAATTGGGTTCAGGTTGCCCAGACCGCTGGTCAGAAGAGTCGAGAGCGAAAGGGATGGCGCAGATAGGCACATAGAGAAGCGGCAAATAAATTTCTCTGGGAGTCGAAGAGTGAATAGCAGGCAGATCCCACAGTAAAACGTGAGGGAAGGTTGAGAACCAAAAGAAAAAGCGAAAAGGAAAATCAGCTTTGGCAAATCCGGGGATTCGGCACTATACCCCTTCCGGCATTCACGTGAAGGTCATTGTTCATTGTATTCGATCCGATTTGCTGATAATTCCTTCTTCCCTTTCTGCTATTCATTTTATTCATGGGATATCTTTATTCTTTTTCCATGCATCATCTACAAATTTCAAGGTCAACTTGTCTTCTGCAAGTCCCTGCATGCCTCCGGCCCGTGCCCCCGGCATCAATGCGCCACTTCATGCTTCTGGAAGAATGCCTGGGATCGAGTGATCTCCACGCCAGATCGCTTCACGAATGCCAAGGCGCTGGGCTTCTCAACTCTGACTGTGACTCGCTCATTACCAAAGTCCATCGTCACAATGCGAGCCACGAAAGTTGCCAGTGCCTCGACACTTTGAAACGTAGTCTCATCGACTTTCTATACGCGAGGTTAGCAACTGCTTCAAATAATAGTCAAAGTAAACATACTTCTGCCACAACTCTCGTCATGGCTTGATAGGTATCGAGGAAGGTTGATCCCCAGGCAAGCTGTCCGGGATCCTCGAACACGAGGGAAGTAATCACAGCCTGCTTCTCAACACGCTCGTGCGGGTTCACTCCCAAGATGCAGTAAGAGCGGATCCCTTCAATGCGGAACTCCTCTTCCAAGATAACCGGAGCCCGGGAAGACGAGTTGACTGCCCCTCCTTGTTCGGGTCTCTGCTTGTATCCCCATGCCGTAATGCTGCGGTACTTGAGTCCCTCCTCGGCACGCAGCAATGCTTTAGGCATATGTAGCCACACCTCACACTGGCCATATTCACTCTCAAGCGGGTATGTAGCCTTAGCAGGCAGTTCGCCAGCTCCCGAAAAGCCATTCCACGGGCTCTGGGAAGCATGCTCCATCCGCCGCACACCAGCCGCCGTCTCATCCAGTAATCCCAGTCCACAGTTCGCGACGATCCCCGCCGTGATTCGAGGGTCTTGACCCACGGCGCTAAGCTTCATATCCTCACGCTGCGTACCATCCACACTAATCATCTGCTGGTGCGGGTGCTCGGATGAAGTTGTGAGCTGCGCCATGTTGCGGATATCAGCCTCGAGTCGCCGGAAAAGCTTGCCATAGTCCAGAGAGAGCGCGACATCATCATAAGTGGCAGAAGCAATGGCAGATGAGTAGGATAGTTTCAAACTTGCGACGCATGGTTGCGCTTTGTCGGGGCGGTGCCATGCGTCCGGGGCTGCGGGGAGAGGGAGCTCGATGTCGCGGAGACGGACGCTGTCGAGAACATCTGGCACGGGAGGTATATAAATGGCGGATCTTGAGTGGGACATTGAGTCTCTGTACTGCCAAGCTCGTTGTCAAGGCTTCCAATTGCAGTGCAACGCAGATGAAGGGCGGGGAGGGGATCTCGGACAGTTTTTTGGGCGGGGCAGGCGGCTGCAGATCAGGGCGGCAACGTCCGCGGGCTTATTTCATAACGGGTAACGTCGTTGACCTCCCCGTCTACTTAGGTACAAGGTACTATACTCTTGAATCATTGAAAGAGAATGAAGACTGTATTTATCATCCCTGAATCCTATGTCAAGACTTTCCTTGAAGAAACAAATAGATCCGCAACCAAAAGATTGCCACTTCATCCTTTGTCCCCATAACGTGTGCAGAACAAGTGGAACCAGCTGGAGAACAAAGCAGGACACTCATCGATAGAAAATAAAATGAATCAAATATGGTCGTTGCAGACACATTAGTACCAGCCCAAGGGACGTTGAGGGCCAGAATCTAGACCAGAAGAAATGCAGTCCAGTCCAAGGAAGGTCCCCGGGAGGAGAGAACGCTCAGAACCACGCAGATGAAGAAGAAGATCGGTACCATAAAGCTCAATAAGATACGTAGCGGGTATTAGGAAGGTGAGAAATCATCTGCAGTAAAAAATCCAAGGAATGGAAATAAGAATGGAGACGAGCCGCCATCTACCAGTAGCGGGGCCGATCATACGCAACGTAGTCAGCTCGCGGCGGCGAGCGAGGCCGACCGTAGGGCCGTCCCGCCAGATAGGGGTCATCATAGTGGCGCGGAGGAGGCGGAGGCCGGGCATCATATGGGTCCTCGTACGGACGACGCGGGGGCGGGTAGTCTTCAATCCGAGGACGCGGGGGAGTACGGCGTCCATATCCATCGCGTTCATAGTAGTCTCGGCGGATGGGGATGGGCGACCGCTCACGGTAGTGATCCCGGGGACTGTATCCACGGGGCGCCGGGAACCTTCGGTCGTATTCATCCATGGGAGGGTAGGGCCGGCGAGGGGAGCGAGACCGATATGGGTCACGGATAGGACGCTCTTCGAAGGGTTGGATCTGGGGTTGATCAGATGGGGATCCATTTGCGAGTTCCTGGTCGGGTGGCTCCCTTACATCCGCAACGCATGTCACGCGCGAGCCTTTGAATTCACGCTGGTCCAGCTTTTCCACGGCGGTCTTCAGATCGTTGGCGGTTTCAAATTCAACAAACCTTTTTCTCCTTGTCAATGGGGGGACGAACAAATGCTGGTGGAGCACGCTCAGCGCGCAAAGGTAACCCACCCTCTTCCTTGTTCACGGCCAGTTTCCGAGTAGACCACATCCAGTCCGGATTGACGAGCAAAGTCTTTGAGGTCCTATAGAAAGAACAAGTGGTGAGTCCAGGTCCAGAAAAGAAAAGAGATATCCGGCACGTCCAAGTGGGGAAAGTGGTCAGGAAAGATCTACGTCCGGGCAATAGGTGGCAATATGGTGATTGATATCCGGAGTGGCCAGCATGCACTTCTTCCAGTCCGGGTGAAAACCAAGTATCGCCCTGCTAGGTTATTGAAGCAAGACATGAATGCTTCCAAAGCCTAGAGCGATGTGAATGGACCTTGGTCTCAGGAATCAAGCTCCACGACCTAGCAGAGGAGCACAGACTGGAAGACACGAAATGTTCGAGCAAAATGGCCAGGGGGCAATGAGATCCGGATATCCAGGAGAGAATCAATGGACTTGGGCTGGAACTGCTAACCTGCCAACTTGTTTCTGGAAGACCGGAGATCTGCATCCGGAACATGGTACGGCGTGGGCGAGGGGCAGTGGGGCGGTCCGTAGGGCCAGGGAAGTTCTCCTTGCGCCGAGGACCACGAGCGAACTGCACGGTCAGCCGCTCACCTTTGAAGTCGCTACCGTCTGTCGGAGGTTTAGTTAGTAGATCCTTTTGATCAGTCCAGCCAGGATGCTGCACATACGAAAGGCTGCAGCGGTAGTTAGTAATTTGATAGACAGCGAATCTCCACGAGGGCTTACCGGGCACGACGTCACGCGCATCCATGGCATCTTCGTATTCGATGAAACCGAAGCCGTTCATTAGCTTGATTTCGGTAATCTTACCAGAGCCATGGGTGCTGAAATGCTCCTCGATATCCGGTTTGGTCACTGCAAATCATTTGATCAGATCATGTCAGATTGCATTTCCAGGGTCGATGCCATGGGACTGATCTATGTGCTGCACGGTGGGACTCTGCCAGGGAGTGGGCCGGGGCCGCCTGCAAGCGGGGACTGGGCGCATCCATCGACAAGATCCAGGCGGTGGTGTTTATAGGGGTAATAGGGTATGGGTTGCCAGCATACCATTGCGGGGAAGGTTCCCGAGATAGAGGCGGGTTGATGACACCTCCGTCATGGCGAATAGTTAGGCCACTAAAGAAACGGATGTGGCAGAGACTAGAAAAGTAGCCAAAGAGTGTTCCAGATGCAACCGGAAAAGTCCGTAGGCCAAGGGAGGACGTCGGTAGCTCTGGAGGCTAACCTTTTTCTCCCAACAAGAAAAAGGGTTGGGCTGGATAGAGATATTGGGCACACGCGGCCTTGAATGGGAAAGATGAAAAGAGACGCAGGATGCAGGAGGGCAGAAAGAAGAAAGAGGGGGTGAAGAGGGAAAAAAAGAGAAGACACGGCGGTGGAGGGCGCGTATTGGGAACACTGGCCGCCTCACTCTTTTTTAGCTGTTTGATCCACGTGTTCCCCACTGATGTGTTGTATGCGAGCTCATCTTGTTTTCTTTTTTTATTTTTCATTTTTATACTAATTAGATTTAGTCTTGATTTAGTAGCTAGCTAGGCGAAAGACCTGTAAACTAGCCTACAGTGCAACTGTAGCATGACTATGAAAGAGTGGTAGAGTAAATAGATCGCCTCGTGGACCTCCACCTTCCATTCCACGGTTCTGCCCGCTAAACCCCCAATAAGGCACGACCTATTTCTGCCACATACTTTTGACTTTATTCTAGCTTCATGCTTTATGTACTTTGTACTTGTTAGAATCAATAAATTACCTCCTTTTTGAGATTCAATATTTACAATACAGGACTAGGACTATATTTGATGCCGCAACTCCCAAGCATACATAAGTACGCTCATGTCATGATGTACTTAGGACCCTCTCCACCCTGGGGGGTTTGCCAATTTATGTCTTGAGTGGGCACCTTGATATCACAGGTCTTGCAGTGGATGCAGCTGCATGGTTCGTTAGCTCTGTTCATGACTGACATCAATGCCAAGTGGCGATAACTTACTTCTGCGAGTTAATCTGGAACCGCACCCCATGCTCTTTGCTGGGGTCTTCCACGTACTCATACACTCCAGCTGGACAGAACCGGTGCTCCACACCCTTGTAGATCGGCCACGACAGGTCCTTGTGCTTGTCCCAGTCCTCCACCTGTAGGTGGACAGGCTGGTCCTCCTCGTGGTTAGTGCCTGTTCGGCTCACACTGGTCATGATGTCGAAGCTGATCTCGCCATCAGGCTTGGGATAATCGATCTTTTTGCACTGGGATGCAGGCTTGGTGGCTGCGGCATCCGTGTCGTGGTGCTTTAGTGTCCACGGCACACGGCCCTTGAGAACATAGGCTTCCAATCCGGAGTACATCAATCCACCGAAGAAGCCTAAGGGGGTGTTGAAGGAAGGCCGAATGTTGCGCACCTCGCGCAGCTCCTTCCAGATGGACGACTCTCGGAGTGCCTTTTCATAGTCGAAGAGGAACACAGTACCCTCGTTCGTGCTTTGCAGCGCAGAGAAAGTAGCCTCGGCCGCTAGCATACCGGACTTCATCGCAGTGTGAGTACCCTTGATTTTGGGCACATTCAAGAATCCGGCGGTGTCACCAATCAAGGCACCACCTGGAAATGCGCACTTGGGGATGGACTGGAAACCACCCTCGTTCAGTGCACGCGCACCGTATGAGATGCACTTGCCACCCTCCAAAACCTCCTTGAACAGGGGGTGGTGCTTCATTTTTTGGAACTCACCGTACGGCGCGAGCCAGGGGTTCGGGTAATCCAATCCCACCACTAAACCAATGCTGACCAGGTTGTCACCAAAATGATACATCCAAGCACCGCCGTAGGTGTCCGTGGGTAGCGGGTAACCCATCGAGTGGGTGACCTCACCCGAACGGAATTTCTCCGGTTGGATCTCCCAGATTTCCTTGATTCCCAATCCGTAAGTCTGCGGTTGGCTGTCCCGTCGCAAATCATACTTCTTCATCACCTGCTTTGTCAAGCTTCCGTGGCAACCCTCGCCGAGAAGGGTGACGCGGGCGTGAAATTCCATTCCACGCTCAAACGTTTCCTTTGGCTTGCCATTTCTGTCCAGTCCAAGGTCATTGGTCGCAACGCCCTTTACTGATCCGTCATGGTGGTAAACGATCTCACTGGCAGCAAATCCGGGATACACCTCCACACCTAGTTCCTCCGCGCGTTCACCGAGCCACTTGGTCAACTCGTTCAAACTGAGGATGTAATTGCCCTGGTTGTGCATCTGTGGCGGGGCGGGAAGAGGGAACGATGAATTCTTGGTCAGGAACCGCATCTTATCGCTCGTGACGGGGGTGGCGCCCTCGAAGCGGGAGGGGTTATCTTCGGCAAGCCAGTCGGGGAACAGCTCATTCATGGCGGTCGGTTGGAGGACGTTGCCGGAGACAATATGCGCACCCAGCTCGCCAGCCTTTTCCAGTAATATGACTCGAAATTCTTCATTGCCGGCTTCGTTCGCAAGCTGCTTCAATCGAATTGCGGCAGCAAGACCAGCGGGGCCTAGAATTACCGAAACTCAGTTAGACCGGGATTCCAGGTCCAGCATTGCGGCGCGATACATACCACCACCCACAATGCAAACATCCACCTCATCCGATTCACGGTCAAGTGACCGGGGGTCAAAGTTGCCATTCTCGTCGGTAAAGCGCCGTAATACTGACTGCGAGAACGCCCGAGTCTGCAGCGGAGTGAAGGATACCGTTCGGAGGGCTAACCGTTTCCCAGAGGACGAGAAGGGAATGGCGGGGCTGCGAGCAGGAGAGGCAAGCGAGGAGACCGAGGGCGTAGTTCGTGAGAATCGGGAGGCCGAGCGCACTTCACGCCTCAGCAGAGGCAGGACGGCGCCTTTTGAAGCCATCGCCGAGGATGTAAAGGGATAATGTCAGGTGAAGTAGTGAAAATACTACCGAGCGGGCATGGACATTACCGCTTAGAACCACACAGGAAGCGGAGAGGATATCTAGATAAGTCTGGGAAGGCCTTGAATAGCCGAGTCGAATCTTGGTGAGCTAAAAATCGCCGAAAGCGCCTAACCGAGGCCAATCGCCGGTGGCGGGCCAATGAGAGAACGTACGTTGTCAATCCACTTGGCTTGGGTTGGCTTCTTCGAGTTACCGAGAGCTCATCATGGAGATCTTGTAGTGAAATAATCGAAATACATTCAGCTATGACTCTAGCAGATATCTACATTTGATATTTGCCTGTATAAAATTGTAGATTACTCTGTAGAGTATGTACTATATAGCCGTTTTCAACTATACCGACGTGACTATCACGTGGCTTTGTCATATACACTGACAATATCTTACATCATCGAAAAGATCGTCTGTGACGGAAGTGGACTCAATGCAGGTTTTCGACCTTTAAGAATCAAGCTTAAATTGCTGTCACACCGCTAGGAGCCCAGCAGTACAGTATGGTGCCTTGTGGTTACTATGATTACTTTAATTACTAATGATCACTGTTATTACTCCAAGTACAATTAGTTTGCAGGAATGTGACAGGTGAGGTTTTAGGTATGGTATTCAGCATACCAAACTGGAAAATGTCCAGATGTAATAACAGAGCCGCCGGTAGTTACGGAGTACTATAGGCAGTGATTGATCAGCGATTCATCAGAGCTTGGCGAGCGGTGGGTCACAGATCCGCAAGATTTGACCAGTCCAACCCCCAGTCTGAACGGCCACCTGTCCTCAACACCAAGAATGACAGCTTTGACACCTTTTGAGTTTGGGGTGAGCCGATGGTAGGTACTTGTTGAGTCAAGTCAACCGACGAGTGGACATTAGGCATCGATGAGACCCTTACGGGGCATATCCGGCGCTTCCAGCAGGCGCCCTTCGTTGTAGCAGGGAAGAGGAAACGAGAGCTGACAAGTTTTGTTCATTTGCCATCCGCTAAAGCGGCAAGAGGATAGCGCGTCGCACAGGGAGCGGCCGAGAACGGCAAGCGTAGTGATTGGGCAGCAGTGACCGTGATTTGGTGGGCCCAACTATCGGCTGCAGGAGCCCTACAATCTGAACGCTAAGTGGTTGATGTCCTGGCGCCGCGGAGGATAAAGCAAGGGCGGGTGAGCCATTCACAGCCCATTATTGAGCCCAGTGGATACCAGCATTCACCAATAGTAGCACTGTGCTAAGATACCGGCACATGATTGGTTGTTAGCTATCTTCAAGAGCCGCTAGCAGCCATCGGTGGAGAGACAGCCATGGTTGAAGGGAGACTGACTGTCGCTGCTTTTACCGCCACCGGTGGGCCCAGCCTCCCCTGACGCGAGCAGTGAGTCAGCACTATATAAAGGTGCTGCCTCCCACTCCCGCGTCGGTCCTGGGATTCCTGTCTCGGTCTTGGCATCCGCTATCTGGAGTTTCTATACTTCCCGCCCCTCCCCCTTCTCCTCTTTTTCTCTACTAATCAGATCTTCTTATCTGAGAGATCTCCTCATCGGGAAGCCTTTTTCTATCTTTCTCAGAAAAAGGGAAAAAAATTTGTTATACCTCGGTTTTCCTACGGGCTTACCTAAGGAAGCTTGTCCTGCGACTCCCAGGTACTCGCTTCACCACTCTCATTCAGATCACTCTGCAGATAGAACACAAAAATCCAATTGAAAAAAAAAAGCAGAGGAGAAAAAGAGTGAACGAAAAAAATCCCTCTCGCGTGTCTGTCATAATTCATATCCTCGGCGATCTTCCCTCTTGAAAACACTTCAGTGTGCTTTTCTTGCCCATCCTCTCGAATCTCAAGAGGATATCAGCGATCTGAGACTTGTGTTACCTTCACATCGTCTCGGTCGAGCAGCAGTTGCCTTGTAGGGGGATACATTGACTTGTCCATCTCCCACTACAACTAGGTAAGCTTTGCTTCAACATTTCTCCTTTTCCATTTTGGGTTTCTGCCATTTGCCACCGCCTACCCTAGGCGGTTGCAATATACATCCTCATTTCTCTCACTTCGTCCCTCGTAGCCATCTCACTGACTCGCCCCTCTCTTCTGTGCAGTTGTTATTTCTTTCTCTCCATCTCCGTCACATCATATCCATCTTGTTTGCGAATCCCGCCATTCATCATGGATCAAATTGATATGAAGCAAATGGGTACTCTCACCACCCACCCGAAGAACGCGCAGCAGGCGCGGGCCTTCACTTCCCCCTCGTCGCTGTCTTTCCCCGGTGGAGCTGGGGATTTGACCCCACCTGCCTCTGTGAAAGAGGTTCAAGGTGTGAACGGTCAGCAGGTTGGAGGAAATGCCGCTAACGGCAACGGGGTGACCCCCGCCACTCCTGCTGCGACTCCTGGTGCTACCTCGGGAAGCAGCGGCATTGTGCCAACTTTGCAGTGAGTATACCTCTTTGTTCTGGGTTTCTCGTAAGACAGAAATACTGAACTTTACCGTCCTCAAGAAACATCGTGGCCACTGTCAACCTTGACTGCCGCCTGGATCTGAAGACCATTGCCCTGCATGCACGCAATGCAGAGTACAATCCAAAGGTATATTCCACACCTCCCTGAGCTTCTGTGGCAAATCAGGGGACAGTGTGGCTGAACTTTTCTACCTTAATAGCGTTTTGCCGCCGTCATCATGCGTATCCGTGAGCCCAAGACCACCGCTCTGATCTTCGCCTCTGGCAAGATGGTCGTCACCGGTGCCAAGTCGGAGGATGACTCCAAACTTGCATCCCGCAAGTATGCCCGTATCATCCAGAAGCTCGGCTTCAACGCCAAGTTCACGGACTTCAAGATCCAGAACATCGTCGGCTCCTGCGATATCAAATTTCCCATCCGTCTGGAGGGTCTGGCTTCTCGCCATCACAACTTCAGCTCCTATGAGCCTGAACTCTTCCCCGGTCTCATCTACCGCATGATGAAGCCCAAAATTGTGCTCCTGATCTTCGTCAGCGGAAAGATTGTCTTGACTGGCGCCAAAGTGCGTGAGGAGATTTACCAGGCTTTCGAGCTGATCTATCCTGTGCTCTCTGGTATGTGCAATCTTGTTTTCCAACATGCTACCGGCAAATGCTAACCATCTCCAGATTTCCGTAAGGTCTAGAGTCCTACAGGAAGATCACCACTTGCTTTCGCTTTCAAATCTGTATTAACACTTGCTGCTCTTTCTTCACCGCGGCGATTGGGATGACAGTATGCTCATGCATCTGCCTCCCTCGGCCTCTCCGTTTTCTTCTATCTTCACGATTCTTTATGCACAGCATCGTTCGGCGTTATAGCGATTTGGTGACCCCCGGTCTGTTTCTCATCTTTCGACTGTTTACGATTTAGAAGATTGCTGCGCACCGCAGTGAGGCGGTTCCGTGCGCTGGTCGAAACACTGCCTCTCTTAATCCTTTTTCTGTGCTTTGTTCATTACCCGATGATGGGGCAACCTGTCGCGGGCCAAAAAAATTCTGCTCGGCCTCCTAGATTCCGTCATGGTTTATGGCTGGTGAATGACTGGGGAGGGAATTTAACGGCTTTCTGCCGTGGTGTTTCCATTACTTAGCAATACAATGGAAATCTGAAAAATATTGTCTTCATGTAAATCTCGAAAATATGCCAGCTTCCGAGGTTCGTAGTCCTCAATGTCTGCCACTCAGGTCCATGTGGTGTCAGCCTCCCCAGGTTGGAGGTATATCCTCAATACAGGTTGCTCCTGCGGTCTATGCAAGTATGTATGATCCCCATATAGGTAGGCCATCCTTGCCTCAACTACAGTACACTACCTCTGCCAGCCTTCTTGGTCTTTGCCAACTCATCTTTCAAGATGTGACTCCTATCCCCAGAACGGCTCCCATCTCCATCAAACAGATTATCGGCATTCGCTACCGGCATGGTACTCTCAGTCCATTTCCACAACTTTTGCAGTTCTGGGTCAAGCGAGCCCTCCATAGCATCAACGACCTTGTCTCCGATCACAGGGAAGAACTTGAAAGCGTGTCCACTGCCACCCGTCGCAAGGAAGAGTCCATCGTAGGCAGGGTGATATGAAATAATAAAGTCACCCTTAGGTCTGTTCATTCACCAGTCATCCATCTGTACTATTCACAAAGAAAAGAAAAAAGATCCAACTTACGTATCGGTATACCAACATATCCGTGTATCAGCAAACGGTCGGTCCGCAAACCGTGGCAGCAGCTGCTTCAATGCTACCCGGAACGCCTCCTCTCCCTCCAACGGCACTGGCAGCCCTACCTCAGGAAGACTAACCTGCATCGTCTCTCCAGCCGCACCGGGTACAGGAACAGTAGTCGGGTTGCGGTAACCGTATGCATGGCGCGCAATCTTGAGCAAGTTATTCCGCGGCGGGATGATGAAGATGCCCGTCGCGAAGTTCAGAATAGTCGGCAGGTTCTCCAACTCGCGCTGCTCGGCGTTCGATATGCGAATATAAGCGAGCGTCTGGCCAGTTGCGACAGCCTTGCCGCGCAGATCAACCAGCTTGGGTGACCATGCGCCTGTTGCGAGGACGACCAGATCAGCTGTGATCGTAGTGCCATCAGCCAGGGCAACACCGGTAGCCCGCGGTTTAGGAGCAGATGTGTCGTACAAGACACGCTCAACATGGCCCGTGCGGAAAGCGACTTGGCCCTCGCGCTCGAGCTGGTCTTTTGCAAAGCGAACACTGGCTGCGGCATCCGACCAGCCAGAGCCCCAGTTCACATAACCACCAGCAACATCAAGGTTCTCACCATATGGCGGGACGACACGAAGAGCATCCTCTTTAGCCGGGAGAAAGACGACGTTATCGCCCTCGATGCGGCGCACATTGGCATAGCTCTTGAGCGCATACTCCTTGGCGCTGACACTGTCTGCAGGGTACACTAGTAGCAGGCCATTCTGTGTGTAGCGACCCTCACGGCCCCATTCTGTACTGCGCCAGCGCTGGATCGCGGCATCCGCGAGCTTGGCGTAGGCAGCATTTGCATAGTCTGCTCGCACAATGCGCGACGTGTCCACGGATGAACCATGCGGGTTCGGGATCGTGGGTGATGCCTCGATCAACGTAATCTGCGAGGCTGGGTGCCGCTTGCTCAGCGATTGTGCCGTGGACACTGAGATATGTTAGTGGGGTATCGATCCGGGGTTGAAATGGATGCGCTCGCGCTTGCATGGTTACTTACGGCCGAAAACTCCACCTCCAACGATCAAGATCTTTGGCGGAAGTGCCATTTCGATTAAGGGTCTTTGTTATGTATATTTGAGAGTATCTAGTGTGGGTGCGATAAAGTGGTCTAGGGGTGATTTGATAGTTTCCGATAACAGCCGTCTACTTATCTGACTCGCTCCGACTGTTCTCCATTTTATCCCGAGCTAGTCGGCACCGGGCCTCACTCAGCCTGGTTGTATAAGAGGTTAGAAGCTCTATACAGGAAGCGAGCACGAAGACAGGATTTTCCAAGTTGGCCTCTCTCCGCTACTCCCGCCTTTCAATGCGCCCTTGAAATTTTCAGGCGCCATCTCGCTCCATCGACATCGGGTGCCGAAAAACAGTCGGTTGACTATCTGAAACACCACTGTTTCTACTACTTCCAAACACTCTGCCTATCAGAGAGAACTCTGGAGGCTGTCTGTCCGCACAGCGCTGCGATGAACGCACCCCGGTTAGGAAGAGCCTCCTTAAGGGCCATCAGGCCCATCAGGCCCACGGTCCCCTCCAAAAGCGTCCAAAGCCAAGCACCTCGACCAAACAAGCGAACGTATGTCTAGTCTGCTTCAATTTCTAGCACTTCAAACATTAACCAGCCCTCGCAGTGCCAAACCACCACCAGCGCGCAAACAATTCGACCCAGAGCTCAAGCGCTTCCAAGAACGCTTCCAAACCAAAGAAGCGCAATCCAAACCCTATGGTGGCATCCCTCCAGGCGTACTGACATTTCTGGGCATTTCAGCCCTGGCAATAAGCACATACTGCGGCTACCTGTACGCGTCTTACCAGCGCCAGGTATCCAGAGGACAAGCACTAGATGTGCCGACAGACGTCTCAGACCGCTACAACACCACCGCGCCGACCTTTGACGCAGATGTCGAGCTCTCCGAAAAGGCCATGGGCTTGGGCGCCAAGCGTGCTGACCTCGTCCGCATGGCGCGCGGGAATGTCCTCGAGGTTAGTTGCGGCACGGGGCGGAACTTGGAGTACTACAATCTGGGCGAGCGACGCGGTGTCGACAGCGAGGGTCATGCGGCGGTGGTTGGATGTCGCAGTTTGACATTTGTGGATCTCAGTCCGCAGATGGTGGCTATCACGAAGGAGAAGTTCGAGGCACTCTGGCCGGAGTTTAAGCGGGTGGCGTTCCGTTCGCAGGATGCTGGGAGTGTTTCTGTCGAGTTGAAGGGTTTCGGACGGTCTCCTGGTTCGAAGGAGGGCGAGTACTATGATACTGTTGTTCAGACGATGGGTCTATGCTCGATGCCGGATCCTGTGGGCACGTTGCGGCATCTGGGTGAGATTACGGAGCCGAAGCGCGGGCGGATCTTGTTGTTGGAACATGGACGGTCGCATTACGATTGGCTGAATCGTATATTGGACAATTTGGCTCCGACGCATGCGGATCGGCATGGGTGTTGGTGGAATCGTGATATCGGGGCTATTGTCCGTGAGAGTGGGTTGGAGGTTGTAGAGGAGAAGAGGTGGCATCTTGGGACGACTTGGCGGTATGTGTTGAAACCGAAGCATAACTAGTTCTGTTGGGAGTTTCCAAGGTTGGTAGGGACTTGTTGTGATGTGCTTTTAAGGTTGGTGTTGAAACTTTTGACTGTATATATCTGGGAACTGGAACTGTATGAATATTGTAGCATAGACTGAATAATCTGATCTTCGATCATCCTCAAGATCTGCCCTCGTCTCTGTAAACTCTCTTTATTCTAGCTACAAGCTGCTGGGATCTGCTCTTCACCGATAAGAAACTGAGCTGGAAATTTTGGTGTTCAAAAGCGCTAGATGAGGCTGAGCTGGCTCGGTAACTATGTTGGAGAGAGGGGAGGCTTTTAGACTCGAACTAATACCTAGGTATATTGTATTATATTAGGAAGGCCTAAGACAGCAAGCTTTGCATGCTGCGCATTCAAATTCAAAAACCACGATTGCCATCAGGGCTAGATACTAGGATTGAGAAACCAACGGTGCAGAAAATAGATTGATCACTGACTGATAGATAAGAGTCAAGTCCGGACAACCTTGGAAGTAAGACCTACTTAAGTGTTACCTGAGTCTCACTTATGTCTTATTAGAACTTCTTTTTCAGACCAACCGAGTAATAAGCCACAAGGGGGTGAAATTCCGAGACATTGAGAGATAGAGAGAGATTGGATAGCTTAGAAATGACTGCTTATATAAGAGTATATTCTACAGCGAATGTTATCGTGTTGGAACCCTTCTTGTGATTTACTTCCTGTTTATATATCACAGAAAAAGTTTTGAGCTGGAAGGGATGCAGGCCATCAAGATCAGCCATTGTCTAACACAGTATCAAAGGGCAGCCAATGCACATCGATAGCATTAACAAGCAACCTCCAAGTCAATCGAAATTGAATGCTGGTTGGGTTGACCGATATTTCTATCTGTTGTCGCAGTCTGACAAGTGCGGGGCCATATCTCTCTGAAACGACAACAAGCACCGAGTACAAAGACTGTTTCAAAAATAAGATTCGATGTAAGTAGGGAATGGCATGTGTAAGTACAGTTGTAGGCCCGAAACAACGGAGAGCTTATCGTAGATGACCCTGCTCAGGACTAGCCACCCTGACAACCTGTTTATGGGTCAGAACCCTGGAAGACAGGGTTTCCAATCAGACAAGCGCAGTCAATTAACCATTGGAAAAGTGGAATGGAGGGGCGGGTTAACACACCCGGTCGAATAACCTGCCTCGGTTCGCAAATGACAGGCGCGGATGCGAAGCCCTTCCAATCTACGCCGATAAACTAATGCACGTTGCAGATCCTCTGCAGGGATATATCTCTATGTCTTGGATGTAAGCGGTTTTGTTGGCCCGAGAATCCCATGGGGGTGGGCTTTCACCACGATATGCGGGGTCGCCGATGGGCTATGTAAGGACTGCGTCAAAGACACTTGCAAGGTTGATGTTAAGGTAATGTACGAATGTACATTGTGCATGGCTAGTGGATGTCAATGCGAAACAAGCAGAAGTTTGGAGATAATTACACTACGCATGGCAGCTCTAGTTATGTACTCTGTATGTAAACCCTTGACGCAGCGGTCGCAAGATCGACCCTATTGAAAAGTGTAAGAGTAATAGGATACTCGTATGGAGATATGGAGAGATTAGCAACGTCCGTTGCTGCATACTATGCTGGGCGCAGTTCGTGTATCTACAGATTAATATGGGGACGTTTGATGATGTTGTAATGCGATAGATCGGGTTATCTGATTTCTCCTTTCGGCCGACGAATTCAAACAATGGGCTGATGGAAAGAAAGTGTCGGGTCCCATGGTTGAGTGTTCGCCCGGGGAAAGGAACGCAAATGAACGATGTCATGGAGAGGGAGTTAGATCATAGCCGTATTGAGGGGCCTGGAAAGGGATTGGGGAATACGGAGTAGATAGATTGGAATGATCTTCCATGGCGAGACCTGCATGCAATGCTTGCACCCGCGCCCTTGCTGCGTGCCAAGATCAAAAGGAAGCTATGATGTATAGGATACGACATCTCTTAAATTAGGGGGGCAGAGTATATCAGCGCGGTGACCTCGGGTGCTACAGGGAGTTGGCATCATATCGACGATGGTTTCCCTCCTCTGATGGCATCATCTCTTTTTGGAGAATCCATTACAAGCTTAGGTCGATAGTGTAGGTAGTTGGATGAGTAGAATAGATTCGAATGTATAGTTCAAGACACACCATAGACCTAGCTAGAGTACTCGTAGATACATGGCCAAGTTCATGCATCATCAGTGGCGAGGCTCCTGTCTTCCCCCGAGACGCTACTGCGAGCATCCTGTACTAGCGCTTAATACGTTACGGTACTTTATACCTCGTCCCATCGATTCGGCTGGGGATCCGCACTATTGTGGATTCACTGTGGGCGGAGTGGACTGGATGTGGGCCGAAGTGGACTTTGTCTTTTGTAAACGGCGACGCTAGGGATCCTTTTTGGGAACCGGTGTTTTCGTCCGGGACTCTCGGGTTGGTTTGTTATGATTCTCGAGGTGATCACTAGGTGATGCGTCAATCATATCTATGTACATCTAGTGTCCCCAAAGAGATGTGGATTGTCGGTGTCGGAGGCGGTCAACTTGCAGGCGACTGGTCACCCGGCAACCGAACAGATCTGGTCGAGTATGTATGTACTACCTGCACAGGATAGGATTACAGTATATGCACCGCTTACTGTCGGAGGAGTTCCCCAGCCCTACACCAATGGGAAGATTGCATTATTCACTTACATTGTTTGTGATTAGTCCTGGGCGATGTATCCGGGTCTTCAATGGAGCCTGCTGGGGAGGGCCGGAGCTGGGTCACCCAAAATGGAGATGAGACACATGGTTGATCTCCACCTACCTTTTCTTTTTGCCTCCCAGTGCCCTGGTATGCCACTCCAGCCGAGGTTGGAATGGAGCGCAGCAACTAACGAATTATAGGCATGGCATGGCGCGTTCTGGGATCCACTGAACAGGAATGGAAAATTTTTGATCTTTTTGCCCCTGCATCTAGGCGGTGTGGTCGATGGTATAGGTATAGGTATAGGTATAGGGATCGGGATCGGTATGGGTGTAAGTGTACTTCGTACATATATATATGTAGCTGTATATGTGCCCTGGCCTGGTGGTGAAAGGCTTATCGAACCCGAATAACGGACGAAATCCATGGGTGACCAGCCGAAGAGGCGTAAAGGAAAAATCGACAGCGCAGAAACTCCCGATGACCCAATCAGCGCGATATCAATTCCGATGGCGCGTAATGTAATTACGGGAAAATAACAGCAAAAGAGAAAAAAAGTAAAAAAAAGAACAAAAAAAAAAA
>JGI24509J20081_1000311_pt1 | contig 28728 bp, 27 predicted proteins | sample LinPmetageLP29_FD_20081 | JGI IMG/M metagenome (IMG submission 20081) | reverse complement strand
CACGAACGGCCTCATCTGGCCTTGAAATACAAAACGCCCGATGCGGTGCATCGGGCGCTCGGAGACTGAGCACAGTGTCAACCTATGGCAGGACTTGACAGATGCGTGTGCGGCTCAACGGCGCTGATACTGCGTGGCGCCAAACAGGATTTCCTTTGCCTTGTCGTCCTGCACAGCCGGCCGTTCCTTGGCCAGCACTTTCACCGCGCGCTGCACGGCGGGGCGTTCTTCAATGGCTTCAAACCAGCGCTGCAGCTTGGGGTAGTCCGACAGTTCGATCCCCTGGTTCTTCCAACTGCGCAGCCACGGCCACGTGGCGATGTCGGCGATGGAGTACTCCGCGCCGCCGAGGTACTTGGATTCGCCCAGGCGCTTGTCGATCACGCCGTACAGTCGCTTGGCTTCGTTCGTATAGCGGTTGATCGCGTATTCGATCTTCTCGGGCGCGTAGATGCGGAAGTGGTGCGCCTGGCCGAGCATCGGGCCGACGCCGCCCATCTGGAACATCAGCCACTGCAGCACTTCGTATTTGCCACGCACGTCGTCGGGCAGGAACTTGCCGGTCTTGCCGGCGAGGTACAGCAGGATCGCGCCCGATTCGAACAGCGAGATCGGTTTGCCGTCGGGGCCATCCTGATCGACGATGGCCGGGATCTTGTTGTTGGGGCTGATCTTGAGGAAGTCGGGCTTGAACTGGTCGCCGGCGCCGATGTTGATGCCGTGAACGCGGTAAGGCAGCTCGCATTCTTCCAGCATGATGTGCACTTTGTGCCCGTTGGGCGTGGCCCAGCTATAGACGTCGATCATCGAGTTGGCTCCTTGGCTTCTGGCCGGGAAGAGAGGTGCAGGCCACCAGCAGCCTGCAAAGTGTTCCATTCCAGCACAGAACCGAGAAACGCGCAGACGCCGGGCAGCGGGCAAAAAAATCCCCGCTCAAGGCGGGGTTAAGGAGTGAACGGTACAGCCGTGCCGCAGGTCAGGCGCCGCGTGTGACCGGCATGTCGACAACGTCTTTCAGGTGCAGATGCTTGGCCAGTTCCAGCTTGGCGATGGCCGCGCGGTGCACTTCATCCGGGCCGTCGGCCAGACGCAGCGTGCGCTGGTGGGCGTAGGCCGAAGCCAGCGGGAAATCACCCGACACGCCGCCGCCGCCGTGTGCCTGGATCGCCCAGTCGACGATCTGGCAGGCGATGTTCGGTGCCACGACCTTGATCATCGCGATCTCGGCCTTGGCGACCTTGTTGCCGACGGTGTCCATCATGTACGCGGCCTTGAGCGTCAGCAGGCGGGCCTGCTCGATCATGCAGCGCGCTTCGGCAATGCGTTCGTGCCAGACGCTGTGCTGCGCAATGGCCTTGCCGAATGCGATGCGCGACGACAGGCGCTTGCACATCAGCTCCAGCGCACGCTCGGCCACGCCGATGCTGCGCATGCAGTGGTGGATGCGGCCCGGGCCCAGGCGGCCTTGAGCGATCTCGAAACCGCGGCCTTCACCCAGGAGGATGTTGCCCACCGGCACGCGCACGTCTTTCAGGTCGACTTCCATGTGGCCGTGCGGCGCATCGTCGTAACCGAACACCGACAGCGGGCGCATGACCGTGATGCCCGGCGCATTGGCTGGCACCACGATCATCGATTGCTGCTCGTGGCGGCCGGCATCCGGGTTGGTCTTGCCCATGACGATGTAGACGGCGCAGCGCGGGTCGCCGGCGCCCGACGACCACCACTTGCGGCCGTTGATGACGTATTCGTCGCCCTGGCGCTCGATGCGGCATTCGATGTTGGTGGCGTCCGACGAAGCCACGGCCGGTTCGGTCATCAGGAAGGCCGAGCGGATCTCCCCGCGCAGCAGCGGCTCCAGCCAGCGGTCTTTCAGTTCTTCCGACGCATAGCGCTCAAGCGTCTCCATGTTGCCGGTGTCGGGCGCGGAACAGTTGAACACTTCCGGCGCCCAGGGCACGCGGCCCATGATCTCGCACAGCGGCGCGTATTCGAGGTTCGACAGCCCTTCGGGCGCGCGCGGCGAACGCGGCAGGAACAGGTTCCACAGCCCGGCCTTGCGCGCCAGCGGCTTGAGTTCTTCGATGACCTTGGTGGGAATCCACGCGTTGCCGGCACGGCGGTTGGCCTCGATTTCTTCGTGGAAGCGGTGCTCATTCGGGTAGATGTGCTGGTCGAAGAATGCGAGCAGGCGTGCCTGCATGTCCTTGACCTTGGGCGTGTAATCGAAATTCATGGTGTCTCCTCAGTACATCGAACAAGCGCCCCGAACGGGCAACCATCAACTCAGTTCAGTCGGGCTCGGCCATGCATCAAACATGTCCGCCGAGCACTGCAAACACGGCACTCGCGCGCGCAATCAGCCGGTCGCCGCGATGGAAGAGGGCCTGCGCAAAGGCCAGTTTGCTGCCCGTGCGCAATCCCTCCGGGGTGATCTGGATCCAGTCGCCTTCTCCGGCAGAGGCGATGAAATCCACAGTCAGGCTGGCGGTGGACATGGCCAGGGCGCCGCCGGTGCCTTCGCCGGGCTCGGCCAGGCAATAGCCGAGCGCCGCATCGGCCAGCGATGCCACCACGCCGCCGTGCAGGATGCCGCGCCGGTTCAGGTGGTGATGCTGCACGTGAAAACCCATCACCATCGTCGGCCCCATTCCGCGGGCATAGACCGGCCCCAGCATCGTCAGGAAAGGGCTCGGCTTGTTCAGCAGGTCAAAGCCCGTCGGCACGGAGAGATCGGTGGTGGTGGTCATGGCGCGCAGCGCAACTCCCAAGTGGTGTCCGCAGAATAAGCCTTCGCCTACAATAAGAGAAATGAATTTCGTAGATTGCGGTCCATCAATGTCATGCATATATCGCGCGTCGATCTGAACCTGTTTGTCGTCTTCGATGCCATCTATACGGAAGGCGGGATTACCGCGGCCGCCCGCACGCTCAACCTGACGCAGCCGGCGGTCAGCCACGCCCTGGGGCGGCTGCGCGAACTGTTTGACGACCCGCTGTTCGAGCGGCGCGGGCAGGGCATGGTGCCGACGCCGCTGGCGCGCACGCTCATTGCGGAGGTCCGCACGGCGCTGCAGGGCTTCGAGCGCACCCTGCGTGAAGGCACGCGTTTCGACCCCGCCACGAGCGAGCGCCGCTTCACGTTGTCGATGCGCGATGCGCTGGAAGCGACGTTGCTGCCGCCGCTCATGGCGGCCATCGCCAAGGAGGCGCCGCGCATCGACGTCACGACCGTGCGCGGAGACCGCCGCCAGCTCGAAACCGAGTTGCTGGCCGGCACCATCGACGCAGCGGCGGACATTCTGCTGCCGGCATCCCCAGCCATCCGGCATGCGCCGCTGCTGACCGATCCGATGGTGGTGCTGGCGCGCCCCGGCCACCCCATCGCACATGAACCGCTGACGCTGGAGCGCTACCTGGCGTGTGAACACGTGCATGTGTCGTCGCGGCGCCGTGGCGCAGGGCTGGAGGATGTGGAGCTGCGTCGCCTTGGCCACGAGCGGCGCGTGCGGCTGCGTTGCCAGCATTACCCGGCCGCCTGCCGCGTGGTGAGCTGCACGGACCTGCTTGCCACGTTGCCGATCCGCTATGCGCGCATTGCCAACGAGCCGTATGGCAACGTGATGCTGCCCCTGCCGTTCAACGTGCAGCCGCTTGAGCTGTACCTGTACTGGCACACCAACAGCGACCAGGATGCCGCCAGCCGCTGGCTGCGCGATCACGTATTCGCCGCGATGGCGGAAGTGGCCCTGGGCGATGCCGTGGCGGCATTCGCTGGCGGGCGTTGACGAACGCAAAGGCGGACGCAATCATCGGGGCTGCGCAGCGCAAATGGCGTAACTACGGCGGTTTATGACAGAATGATGGCATTCGGTGTGCCCCGGTTTCTGGCTGATGGTGGGGCTGGTGGCGGCATTCACCGTGATCGTTGCGTGGTGGGTGGTCCGCCGCCGCAACAACCATTAAGGACACCTACGTGTTCGCGGTGACGGCCGACTTGGTTTTGGTCGGCTTGGCCGCCTTGGCCGGCTTTTGCGATGCCGCTGCCCCCTGTGCGGACGGGAACGGATAACGCGCGCTGAACTCGACAAAGCGCGCGGCGAGAAAGTCCGCACACGCCGTCAGCCGCGCAGGCCGATGGCGGCGCGCAAGGGCCACGAGCTGCAGCGGCGTGGGCGCATGGCTCCACGCCGGCAATGCCACCTCCAGCCGGCCTGCGCTCACGTCTTGCGCGACATCCAGCCACGATTTGAATGCCAGGCCGCGCCCGGCGACCGCCCAGTCGCGCACCACGGCGCCGTCGTCGCATTGGAAATCGCCGCGTACGTCGATCGGGGCAGGGCCGCTGGCGTGCGTGAGTTGCCAGCGCGTGACGGGCTCGCCGTTGCGCAGGAGGATCAGGCAGCGGTGGTCGGCGAGGTCGCTCGGGTGTGCAGGCCGGCCATGCTTCTTGAAGTACGACGGCGCGCCCACGATCACGCGCGGATGTGACGCAAGGGGCCGCCGCACCAGCGCCGAATCCTGCAGATGCCCGTAGCGCAGCGCAAAGTCGAGGTCTTCGCGCATCAGGTCGGCCAGCCGGTCGCCCAGCACCAGCGTGATCCGCACGCCGGGGTGCTCATCGCAAAAGGCGTCGAGCCATGGGCGCAGGATGTGTCGCCCGAGGTCCGATGTGGCGGCAATGCGGATGGGGCCGGACAGCTCGGTGCGGTCCTGCCCCAGGCTTTCGGCGCCTTCGTCCAGTGCCTCCAGCGCCTGTCTTGCATACCCTAGATAACGCTGGCCGGCTTCGGTCGGCCGCATGCTGCGCGTGGTGCGCTCGAACAGGCGGGCGCCGAGTTCGGTCTCCACGCGCTTGAGCGCTGCGCTGGCGGTGGCGGGCAGCCAACCGAGCTGGCGCGCAGCGGCGGAAAGGTTGCCGGCGTCGGCGATGCGCACCAGCAGTCGGAGGTCGTCGAGGGCGATCATTGTCAAAGCAGATTTGGAGAATCATCAAAGCATAGCCAGATTATCTTGCTTTTGTTTGATGAAAGAATGGCCCAATTGATTGACAGTTTTTTCTTTCCTCCTCTCAAAACAAAGGAGCATTGGCATGACTTCGAAGACCTTGCAGGATCAGTCCGTGGTGGTGTTGGGCGGTACGGCCGGTATTGGCCAGGCGGTGGCACGCGCGGCTGTAGCCGAAGGGGCGCGCGTGACGGTGCTGGGGCGCTCGGCCAAAGCGGCGGATGGCGCGCACGGCATTGCCGTCGACGCGAACGACACGGCGTCGCTCGCCAGCGCGCTGGCGCAGGCAGCCCAGTTGTCGCCCAGCGGCAAGATCGACCATCTCGTCATCACCATCGGCTCGCGTACGAGCCCACCGCCGTTTGCCGCGCTGCAACGTGCTGACCTGGAACAGGCGTTTGGCACCAAGTTCTTTGCCGCCTTGATGGCAGTGCAGGCCGCATTGCCACATCTGGCGGAACGCGCATCGATTACGCTCACCTCTGGCCTGCTTTCACGCAAGGCGACAGCAACCGGCCTGCTGCGTGGCTCGATCAACGCGGCGGTGGAAGCTGCTGGCAAGAACCTGGCGAAGGAACTGGCACCGCGCCGTGTCAACGTGATCAGCCCCGGTGTGGTGGATACGGAAGTATGGGGTGCGCCGGCAGATCGGCAGGCCATGCTCGCGCGCATCGGCAGCGGCTTGCCGGTCGGCCGTGTCGGCACGCCGGAAGACCTCGCCCAAGGCTACCTTCTGGCCATGACCAACGGTTTCATGACCGGCGCCATCATCGACATTGAAGGAGGCGGTTTGCTATGACATCCGACAGCGATTGGACCTTCGACCACGTGAACTTTCACGTGGCAGGAGATGCGCCCATCCTGAAATTCTTCGCCGATGTGCTTGGCTGGAAACCGGGGCCGCGTCCGGCATTTCCGTTTCCCGGCACGTGGCTGTATCAAAACGATGATGCGCTGGTCCATCTCGTGACGCAGGAGGGCGATACGCCGGAACTGGTGTTCTCGCACATCGCATTTCGCACCAGGAAGGACGCGGCCGATGTGCTGGCCGCCGTGCACGAAAGCGGCATCCCGCACCAGGTAAAAAAACACCCCGCGCGGCCTGCCGCACAGATCTTCGTGCAGTTGCCGGGCGGGGTGGTGCTCGAGTTGGAGGCGCCGCTGTCCGGTCCGCTGGAAGCAGCGCGCGAGTACGAGAAGCCTTCTACGAAGTAAGGGGCGACATCATGCGCCGGCCTGCTGCGCGTACTTCCAGCCCAGTTCGGCCATCGGGCGGGCGCGCTTGCCCGCTTCCATCGCCTGCGCCGACGACGCGGTGCCATCCACCACGCGCTTCATGATCCCCTGCAGGATGCCGGCAATGCGGAACATGTTGTAGGCGAGGTAGAAGTTCCAGTCGCCTGTGATGCGGCGGCCGGTGCGTTCTTCGTATTGGCGGATGTACTCGGCTTCTGTGGGGATGCCGAGGGCGGCGAAGTCCAGACCTGCCACGCCGCGGAACTGACCCGGCTCGATGTGCCAGCTCATGCAGTGGTAGCTGAAATCGGCCAGCGGGTGGCCCAGCGTCGAGAGTTCCCAATCGAGGATGGCCAGCACACGCGGCTCGGTCGGGTGGAAGATCAGGTTGTCGAGCCGGTAGTCGCCGTGAACGATGCTGGTGATTTCCTCGGCTTCCTGCGGCACGTGCTTGGGCAGCCATTCGATCAGGTTGTCCATGGCCGGAATCGACTCGGTTTCCGACAGCTTGTACTGCTTGCTCCAGCGCTCGATCTGACGCGCGAAATAGTTGCCGGGTTTGCCGTAATCGGCCAGGCCGATGGCGGCGTAGTCCACCGTGTGCAACGCAGAGATGACGCGGTTCATCTCGTCATAGATCGCGGTGCGCTCGGCGGGCTCCATGCCGGGCAGGGCCTGATCCCACAGCACGCGGCCCTGCACGAACTCCATGATGTAGAAGGCGCGGCCGATCACGGCTTCGTCTTCGCAGAGTGCATACATTTTCGCGACGGGCACGTCGGTCTTGGCGAGTGCATCCATCACACGGTATTCGCGTTCGATGGCGTGTGCGGACGGCAGCAGCTTCGCCTTCGGGCCGGGCTTGGCGCGCATTACGTACGTGCTCGACGGCGTAATCAGCTTGAACGTCGGGTTCGACTGGCCGCCCTTGAATTGCTCAACCGTGAGCGGGCCGGCAAAGCCGGCCACGTGTTCGCGCATCCACGCTTCCAGCGCACCGGTGTCGAACTTCTGCTGCTCCGCCACGGGGCGCGTGCCCTCGAAGGCCGAGAAATCCTGCTGGTCCGCTTGTGCCATGGGTGTGTCTCCGAATCTTGTTGTGTATCGAGGAAAGTTCAGGTCGGTTGGCGATGGCGAAGGTACTGCTGCAGCAGCACTTCCATCGTCGTCAGCCGCGAGCCGAGATGCGTCGGGGAGGGCGCCGAGAAGTTGCTCATGCGCAGCACCCAGTCGGTCGGGGCTTCGCCAACATCGAGCACGTTGATACAGCCGGCGGTCTGCGCGAGGCTGCCGAAGAACACGCGCTCGCCGCCGGTGATGGCATGCGAGAGGATCGCGCGGTTGGTGCCGCCATGCAGCACGAGCAGCACGGTGTCCCAGTCGGTTTGCGAACGCAGTCTGGCGATGGCCGGCGTCACGCGGTCAAGAAACTCGCCGATGCTCTCGCCGTTGAGGAAGCGCCGGTCTTCCGACACCGTGCCTTCAAACGCGCCGATAAAGGCTTGCGCGAGTTCGTGCTCGGGAATTTCCGCCAGCTTGCCGCCGCGGATTTCCTGCAGCTCGGGCCAATGCTCAAGCGCGATGCCGCGTTCCTGCATCGCGGGCATCTCGGCCAGCACGCGCTGCGCGGTTTCCACCGTGCGCGGCAGGCCACTGACGATCACGCGGTCGAAGACGATGTTCTCGGCGGCGAAGATCTTGCCGGCAGCGGTGGTTTGGCTGCGGCCCAGTTCGTTGAGCGGCACGGCCTCGGGCGACGGAACGGGGCGACCGGTTTCGTCGAAGTACGTAACCGCGCCGTGGCGCATCAGGTAGACGCGGCGGCGGTTGGGTGTCGGGAAGGGAACCATGCGAGCCTGAAACTAGCGGTATTGGGGTTTGCGCTTTTGCAGGAAGGCGGAGATGCCTTCGTTGCCGTCGGCGTGGTGCAGCGCTTCGACAAAGCTGTGCTGCTCGGCCTTGAGGTGGTCGTGCAGCGAGGCGTCTTCGGCGTGGGCGATCAGGCCCTTGATGCGGCCCACCGCGTGCGGCGATTGCGCAGCGAGTTTTTCCGCCAGTGCCAATGCCTGGTCCAGCGCCTCGCCAGGTTTGACCACCTCATTGATGAGCCCGAAGTGCGCCAGCCGCTCCGCGCTGACAGGCTTGCCGAGCATGATGATTTCGCTCGCCAACGGGCGCGGCAGGAAGCGTGCGATGTGCCATGAGCCGCCGCCGTCCGGCGTAAGCGCCACGTTCACATACGCCATCACGAACTTCGCGTCTGACGCCGCAATCGCGAAGTCGCACGCCAGCACCAGCGAGAAACCTGCGCCGGCCGCTGGGCCTTCCACCGCGGCAATCACGGGCTTGGGAAACGTGCGGATCGTTTCGATCCAGTGGTTCAGCGCGTCGATGCCGTCTTCCTGCACGCTCCTCGGCTTGCTTCGGTTTTCCAGCAGGCGGTTCAGGTTGCCGCCCGCACAGAACGCATTGCCGTCGCCCGTGAAGATAATGGCGCGAATTTCGTTGTCGTTGGCGGCGCGGTCCAGCGCTTCCATCGACGCGGTGTACATCACCGGGTCCAGCGCGTTGCGCGCGTCAGGGTTGGACAGCGTCAGCACCAGCGTCGAGCCGATGCGTTTGGAGAGCAATTGCGCGGTCATGGCGGCCTCGTCAGGGTAAGCGGCAATCAGGCGTCAGGCGTGTCAGGCATCAGGCGTGAGCAGCGACATGCCGAGACGGGCACGGCGCAGCAGCCACGGGCTCGGGCGATAACGCGGGTCGCCATAGAGCGCGTAGAGGTTCTGCAGGATTTCCAGGATGGCGTTCGTGCCCAGCGTATCGCCGAGTGCCAGCGGCCCTTTGGGATAACCGAGTCCCAGCGTGACGGCGAGGTCGATGTCGGTGGGCGTAGCAATGCGCTGCTGTGCGATATCGCACGCGATGTTGACGATGCATGCGACGATGCGCTGCGCCACAAAGCCACCCGAATCGCGGATCACCGTAACGGGCACGCCGTCGGAGGCCAGCAAGCCGTGTGCGGCATCGCTGTAGGCCGCATCGGTGGCGGGTGTGGTCATCAGCGTGCGGCGCTTGGTGGCGGCAAACGGATAGAGCGTGTCGAGCGCGACGGTGCGGCGTGCATCGAGCCCCTCGGCGGCCACGCAGGCCGTGGCATCCAGCCCGCGCGGCGTCACGATGATCAATGCATCGGCGGACGGTTTGGAACCGCCCTCGGGCGAGATGCCCAGATCGAGCAACAGGCGCTGCGCTGCTGCGTGGCCGGCGTCATGCGCGCGGCTGATCCACACCGAAGACGGGCGCGCGGACGGCGTGGGCGCTTCCGCCGGCACCTGTTTCTGTCCTTCCGGATAGCGGTAGAAACCTTCGCCCGTCTTGCGGCCCAGAATGCCGCCGGCAAAGCGCACTGCCGTGATCTGCGATGGACGATAGCGCGGCTCGTCATAAAACTGGCGATAGACCGATTCCATCACCGGGTGCGAAACGTCCAGCCCCGTGAGGTCCATCAACTCGAACGGCCCCATGCGGAAGCCGGCTTGCTCGCGCATGATGGCGTCGATGTCCGCATAGGCCGCCACACTTTCCTGCGCCACGCGCAGGCCTTCGGTATTCATGCCGCGCCCGGCGTGGTTGACGATGAAGCCCGGCATGTCGATGCAGCGCACGGCGGTGTGACCCATGCGCTTGGCCAGTGCGGCCAGGGTGTCACCGGTGGCGGGTGCGCTGCGCAGGCCGTCGATGACTTCGACCACCTTCATCAGCGGAACCGGGTTGAAGAAGTGGAAACCAGCGACGCGCTCCGGGTGTTTGCATGTCGCGGCAATCGCGGTGATCGACAGCGACGATGTATTCGACGCCAGTATGGCATCCGCGCGGACGATGTCTTCGAGTTGACGGAAGAGGTCGCGCTTGACGTCGAGCTTTTCGACGATGGCCTCGACTACCAGATCGCAGTCGGCCAGGTCGGAGAGGGCGCCGGCCGGAATCAGCCGGGCGATTGTGGCGTCAGCTTCATCTGCTGTGAGCTTGCCCTTGGCGGCCAGCTTGGCCAGCGTGTCGGCCAGCGCCGTGCTCGCCGCTTCCACGGCTTGCGGGTTGGCGTCGAACAGTTTGACGCGCAAGCCGGCCTGGGCTGCGATCTGCGCAATGCCGCGCCCCATGGCGCCGGTGCCCACAATCCCGATAGTCTGCATATGAAATCCGCTGCGATCGAAAGAAGTCTGGCTAAAATAGCACGAGCGTGCGATTTCTGGCATCCGCACCGACCATAACGGACGGCCAAATTACCAAGGAGATGGGTTCATGCTGACGCTATACGGTTTTGCCGCGAGCAACTACTACAACAAGGTCAAGCTCGCGCTGATGGAGAAGGGGATTGCGTTCGAGGAATCGCTGCGCTGGCCGGACCAGACCGACGGCGAGGTGTCGCCGCTGCACAAGGTGCCGTATCTCGTGGGCGAGGACGGTGGAATGTGCGAATCGCAGGTCATCCTCGATTACCTGGAGGCGCGCTACCCACAACATCCGCTGATTCCGGCCGATCCGTTCAAGGCGGCCAAGGTGCGTGAGATTGTGACGTTCCTGGAGCTGCATCTGGAACTGGTCGCGCGCCAGCTGTTTCCCGAAGCGTTCTTCGGCGGCAAGATCAGCGACAACCTGAAGGCGAAGACGCGCGAGCAGTTGCAGAAGAACATCCCGGCGGCGGCCAAGCTGTTCAAGTTCTCGCCTTACGTGGCCGGCGACACGTTCACCATCGCCGACTGCGCGGCCATCGTGCACTTCCCGCTGGTGAGTCAGGCCACCAAGATCATCTACGGTGAAGACCTGCTGGCGCAGGTCGAAGGCGTCAAGCCTTACCTGGCCAAGATGGCCGAGAATCCCAACGTGCAGAAAGTGCGGGCAGACAGCAAGGCCAATCTCGAGCAGATGCTTGCGCACTACGCCAGCAAGCGCTGATCGGCCTCGGCCTTACGGTCTTACACCTTCGACAAACGCTCCAGGGCAACCTGGAGCGTTTCGTCTTTCTTGGCGAAGCAGAAGCGCACCACGCCCGATTCGTGCGGCTGCGAGTAGAACGCCGACACGGGAATTGCCGCCACACCAATCTCGCTCGTCAGCCACTTGGCGAACTCGGCCTCGGGCAGATCGGAGATGGCGCTGTAATCCACGCACTGGAAGTACGTGCCCTGGCAGGGCAGCAGCTTGAAGCGCGTTTTCCCCAGCCCCGCGCGGAACAGGTCGCGCTTGTGCTGATAGAACGCCGGCAACTCCAGGTACGGACGCGGATCGGCCATGTAGCTTGCCAGGCCGTGCTGCATCGGCGTATTGACGGTGAACACGTTGAACTGGTGCACCTTGCGGAATTCCGCCATGAGCGCGGCGGGCGCGGCCACGTAGCCGACCTTCCAGCCCGTCACGTGATACGTCTTGCCAAAGCTCGACACCACGAATGCGCGCCGTGCCAGCTCCGGAATGCGCGCGACCGACGCGTGCGGCACGCCGTCGTACACCATGTGCTCGTAGACCTCATCGGAGAGCAGCAGCACGTTGGTGGGCGCGAGGATCTCGGCGAGCTTGCGCATGTCGTCCGCATGCCAGACCGTGCCGGTCGGGTTGTGCGGTGTGTTCAGCATGATCAGACGCGTGCGCGGCGTGATGGCCGCGGCCAGCGTGTCGAACGGGATGCGGAAGTCCGGCGCGTTCAGCGTGATCGGCACAACCTTGCCGCCCGCCAGTTCAATCGAAGGGATGTAGCTGTCGTACGTCGGCTCGAAGACGATGACTTCGTCGCCCGGATGCACGCAGCACAGCACGGTGGTCAGCAGCGCCTGCGTGGCGCCGGCGGTGATGGTGATCTCGCGGTCGGCATCGTAAGCGTGGCCGTACAGATTGGCGATCTTCGCGGCGATGGCCTGGCGCAGGGCGGGCACGCCGGTCATCGGCGGGTATTGGTTCAGGCCGGCGCGCATGGCGTCGGACACCGCATCGACGATGCGCGGATCGCAATCGAAATCCGGAAAGCCCTGGCCCAGGTTGACGGCCTGCTTTTCTACGGCCAGCGCAGACATCACGGTGAAGATGGTGGTGCCGACATTCGGTAGCCGCGACGGCGGCGGGGCGATGGGCGCGAGCGATTCAACAGTGGTCATGACAAGACGGCTTCAGGCTTGATTTGGGATTGCAGCAAGGGACGCGTTTTCCAACTGGACCAGCGCGACGAACTGCTTGGGCGGCAACACCGCCACGTCGCAATACTTGGCCATGCGGCGCTTGAGCTTGAGCACGGCGCGGTCCTTGGAAACGAGATAGGCAACGTCGGCGGCATCGGCGAGCGCGAGAAATTTCTGGTCGTCGCGATCCTTGCAGCGCGGGACGAACGCTTCGCCTTCCACGCGCGCCGCGTCTTCAGGATCGGCGACGGATCGGGTTACGCGATCGACCCACGCGAGTGCGGCCTGCGCGTCGACGGCGTAGCGGGCGAATTGCGGGTAGCCGAGCACGCGGCGCAGTTCTTCGCGACAGGCGGGGCTGATGATGGCGTCCAGCCGGCCAGCTTCCAGCGCAGCGCGGATCGGGCGCGCAACCGCATCGTCGAAGACCAGGATGTCGACCCAGATGTTGGAGTCCAGCACCACGCGCGGGGCCGGAGCCTGGGTGGAGTGGGCGAGGGCGGCAGCGTCTGCCATTCGATACAATTCCAGACTTGTGAACCGCGATTCTGACATGATCATCGTCCTCTCGCCGGCCAAGTCGCTCGACTACGACACGCCGCCGCGCACCAAGACCCACACGCTGCCCGATTTCATCGAGCGCTCCGCAGAACTGATTGAAGTGCTTCGCAAGCTGTCGCCGGCCCAGATCGGTACGCTCATGCACATTTCCGATCCGTTGGCGGCGCTCAATGCCACGCGCTATGCCGATTGGTCGCCCGAATTCACTGCCGAAAACAGCAAGCAGGCCGCGTTGGCCTTCGACGGCGATGTCTACGGCGGGCTCGATGCCAACTCGCTGGCGGTGGACGATCTGCAGTTCGCGCAGAAGCATGTGCGGATTCTGTCGGGGCTTTACGGCGTGCTGCGTCCGCTCGACTGGATGCAGCCGTATCGCCTGGAAATGGGCACGCGCCTTGCCAATCCGCGCGGCAAGGACCTGTATGCCTTCTGGGGCGACGAGGTGACCCTGGCGCTTAACAAGCTCTTCAAGCAGGACGACGACGCCGTGCTCGTCAATCTCGCGTCGGAAGAGTATTTCAAGGTGGTGCGGCCCAAGGTGCTCAAGGCGCGCATCGTCACGCCGGTGTTTGAGGACTGGAAGAACGGCCAGTACAAGATCATTTCGTTCTACGCAAAGCGTGCGCGCGGTCTGATGGCGCGCTATGCGATCGAGCACCGCATCACCGATCCGCGCAAGCTCAAGGCGTTCGATGTCGACGGCTATGCCTTTGTCGCTGCCGATTCCGACGACGAGCGCTGGGTCTTCCGCCGCAAGCTCACCTGATCGCAGGATCTGACATGACTGCCAATCAACCGCACATCTCCAGCGCGTTCGACAGCGGCGCCATCGAAATCGTCGATGCCGCACGCGCCGATGCCATCCGCCTGCGCATTCGCCGCGATTCCCACGCCGACTTCTCGCAATGGTTTCACTTCCGCCTGCAAGGTGTGCAGGGTCAGGCCTGCACGCTCGCGCTGGAAAACGCCGGCGAATGCACCTACGCCTCCGGCTGGAAGGACTACCGCGCCGTCGCCTCGTATGACCGCGAGCACTGGTTTCGTGTGCCGACCCGCTATGACGGCAAGACGTTGACGGTCGAGGTGACGCCCGAGCACGACAGCATCTGGTTTGCCTATTTCGAGCCGTATTCGGACGAGCGACACCTTTCGCTCGTGGCCGCTGCGCAAACGCAGCCGGGCGTGCGCACGCAGCGCCTGGGGCAAACGGTGCAGGGCCGCGACATGACCAGCATCACCGTCGGTGAACCCGGCCCCGGCAAGAAAAACGTGTGGATCATCGCGCGCCAGCATCCGGGCGAGACGATGGCCGAATGGTTCGTTGAAGGGCTGCTCGCACGCCTGACGCGTCAGGGTGTCTGGCGCGGCGATCCCATCGGCCGTGTGCTCGCCGAGCGCGCCGTCTTCCATATCGTGCCGAACATGAACCCGGATGGCTCGTCCCTGGGCAACCTGCGCACCAATGCCGCAGGCGCCAACCTGAACCGCGAGTGGATGGAACCCGACGCGCAGCGCAGTCCCGAGGTGTTGGCTGTGCGGCAGGCCATCGAGCAAACCGGCGTCGACCTGTTTTTCGACATCCACGGCGACGAGGCGCTGCCTTATGTGTTTGTGGCCGGCAGTGAAATGCTGCCCGGCTTTACCGATGCACAGCGTGCCGATCAGGACCGCTTTGTCGCGGCCTTCCTGCGGGCATCACCGGATTTCCAGACGCGATACGGCTACGAGGCCAGCAAGTACAACGAAGACGCGCTCAAGCTCGCCTCCAAGTACATCGGCCACACCTATGGCTGCCTGTCGTTGACGCTGGAAATGCCGTTCAAGGACAACGCCGACCTGCCCGACGCACGCGTGGGCTGGGACGGCGCCCGCAGCGCCGCATTGGGTGCGGCGATGCTGCAGGCGATCCTGGAGTATCTCGGCTGAAGACAAACGCTGCGCCGCCTGTGTGGGCGGCGCGTTGCGCTTAGTTGGAAGACGACTTCTTCGTCGTCTTCTTTGCCGTCGACTTGGCGGTGGATTTGCTTGCCGTGGTCGACTTGGTCTTGGCTGTGCCGCTGCCCTTGGCTGACTTGGCCGTCGCTTTTGTCGAGGCCTTGCCCTTGGCGGTGGTCTTGCCGTGTGCCGCCGCACTCGTCGTGCAGCGATGACCGCGGCGGCAGTGCGTGCGCGCTGCTGATGACGAGGGCGCAGCGGCTGGCGCGGCGAATGGCTGGCCATTGGCGTCGAGCAGCTCATACGCCAGCATCATCCCTTCGTGATACCCGCAGCGCACGCGCACGGGCTCCCATTGGTCATTGCCCGTGCCGCGCTTGTGCACGGCGGCATTGAAACTGACCACGCTCGACACCTTGATCGCCCCTTGCTTGCTCGACGAGAAGCGCGAGTCCCATGGCTCGACCTTGGCCTGGTCGTTGGAGAGCGCACCGGTTGGCAGGCGGAACTGGTCGAAATTGGTCGAGCGCGGAATGATCCAGCTCGCGTGTGCGGCGCAGTCGGCCACGTCGGGGCGGGCACCTTCCGATTGAATCAGGCGGTCACGGGTTTGTGCGCGGTACTCGGACAAGCTCATCTTGTCCTTGGAGGGCAGGTTGACCGTCGTGGTGCCGCTGCCATCGGTCGAGCCGAAGACGATGGGCGGCGTGGTCGGGGCGGGCAGGACGGCCGGCTTGGCTTGCGCGGCGGTGGTGCTCGGCGTGGCGTTGGTGGCCTGGGCCGACGCATCGGTCGGTTCAGTCTGCAGGTTGGAGCAGGCGGCCAGCAAAGCGACGACGCCGAGACAGAGTAGTTTGGGTCGCAACATCACGAGTTACAGGGTGTCGGCGTGGAAATCGCCATGATAGAGGAAAGCTAAGGACGAAAGTTCCTGCTAGTTACCCCAATGCGTCCCCAATGCGGCACATCAGGCGAATTTGCCGTAACGGCGCGTTACGGCACGGTGTTCGTTACCAAGCGATCATCATTGCTTGGTGAACAACCACGCGAGCGACCATTCGTCAGTGCGCGCCTCGTAGCGGATGCCCTTGCGCATGGCCCACGTCGCTAGTTGGTGATGCGACGGGATGATCGCGTAGTCGGTCTGCGCAAAGCGTGCCGCAGTTTTGGCAGCCTGCTCGTGTGCCTGTTCGCTCGAGACCGTTGAGAGCGACGTCTGTACCAGTTTGTCGAGTTCCGGGTTGCTGTAGCGGCCCCAGTTCCACGAGCCGTAGCCGGTTTGCGCGTTGGGCGTACCGAGAATGCTGCGCAGCGCCACATCGGCGGCCACCGAGCCCCAGCCGAGCATCATGAACGAGAACTCGCCCTGACGCGCGCGCGAGAAATACGCCGCCACCGGCAACGTTTCAACCTTCGTCTGGATGCCGATGCGCGTGAGCAGCTGCGCGGTGGTTTGCGCGACTTGCGCGTCATTCAGGTAGCGGTTGTTGGTGGCGTGCAGCGTGAGCCCGAAGCCGTCCGGATAGCCGGCCTCGGCAAGCAGTTTCTTGGCGCGTGCTGGGTCATATGCGATCGGCTTGCCGCCCGGGTGCCCGAAGATCTGCGGTGACACGATGCTCGAGGCCACCACGCCCTGGCCTTCGAGCACGCGGCTGACGATGGCGTCGCGGTTGATGGCCAGCGCGATGGCCTCGCGCACGCGATGGTCCTTGAGCGGGTTCTTGGCCAGCGGCTTGCCGGCCTTGTCGGTCACGAACGGCGACACATCGCGGCTCTGATCCATCTGCCAGAAAATCGTGCGCCACGACACCTGCTGTTCGAGGTGGAACTTGGGGTCCTGCTTGATGCGCGGGACGTCCGCAGCCGGTACGGCCTCGACGACATCCACATCGCCGGAGAGCAGTGCGGCTGTGCGAGCCGCATTGTCGGTGATGATCTTGAAGGTCACCTTGTCCCACTGCGGTACGCGGCCCCAGTAGTGCGGGTTCTTCTTCAGGACGATTTCCTGCCCGCGCGTAAAGTGGTCGAACAGGAACGGGCCCGTGCCGATCATTGCGCGGCCCGCGTCAAAGTCCGCCTGCGGCGCGTTGGCCACCTTCTTCGGAATGATGGGCAGGCTGTTCAGATCGTTGGGGGTGCTCGCGTAATTGGGCGTCGACAACTTCAACCGCACCGTCAGCGGATCGACGATCTGTACTTCGGTAATCGACTTGGTATAGCTGGTGAAGGGGCCCGGGCTGTTGGTCAGGCGCGCCGGACGCTCGATCGATGCCTTCACGTCTTCGCCGGTGAACGGCGTGCCGTCGCTCCATTTCACATTGGGGCGCAGCTTGATCTCCCATGTGTTGGCGTCGACGGGCTTCCACGAGGTGGCCAGGCCGGGCGTGTAGCGGCCGTTCTTGTCGAGGAAGACCAGCGACTCGAAGATATGCAGCGCCATGGCGTTGTTGGGGCCGGCGTTGTTCCATTGCGGGTCCATCGACGTGACGTCGGCGGACAGGCCGATGCGGAGGTCGTCGGCTTGTGCGGCGAACGGCATCGCGGCAGCCGCAGCCAGCGCGCATGTGGCGAGGTTGCGGATCAGGGCGCGGATGGGAACACACAAGAGGGGACGGGTTGTCATCGAGAGGCTCCTGGGGTTCGGGCGGTGATGCCATGTGGCGGAAGATCGTCATTGTGCCGCAGCCCGGTTGGGCGCGTGCGACGCAAACCGACAATCAATATGAACGATGGCGGAGCAATAAAAAAGCCACCCGAAGGTGGCTTTGCCAAAGTGCGTCGCAGATCAATGGAACAGCGGTTGCTGTGTCGGCGCGTCTTCCGGCATTTCTGCGTGGACGATCTCGGCCGAGCGATCCGCATAGAGCGGCGCGCCGCAGTCTTCGCAGTACTCCGGTTCGAAGAGCTGGCCGTGGCGGAAGATGTCTTCGATGCCGCAGGCGCGCAACTCATCGCAGATCTGCTCCAGCGGGCTGCCCGGTTCACCTTCTGCGGCGACGTCCGTGGCGCCACCGTCGCGGCCGTAGACAGGCCAGACGATGCCGTAGATGAGGTCTTTCTCACCGCGCACCGTGAAGGCCACGCGGTATTCCTCGATCTGTTCTTCACCGAAGGCGCCGATGATGGCGCCAAAGCGGTTGGCCGGCATATCGAGCGCGCCCTGCAGGTAATTGACGGCAGCACGCACGGTCAGCGGGCGGATCTGCTTGTCGGACTCGCGGCAGGACAGGAAGAAGGCGTCCGGCAAAAGCAGGTCGAACTCGCAGCCGGGCATCAGCATGGAGATGGTCGGCGTGACCTGCTCGCGCCATTGCTCCAGGCAGGCGGACCGCTCTGCGTGGTGCTCCTTGGCGTCTTCCTGCCAGCGGAACAGCGCTTGGCCGTGCTGCGCCACGACGATTGCCACCAGGTAGCGCGGGTCGGCCAGGATCGGCGCCGTCTCGGGCATGTCGCGCAATTCGACCTTGGCGGGTTGGCCAGAGAGTGCATAGGCGGCCAGCTTGTGCGTGAGCGCAAAGGTGTCGGAATGCGTGCGCGGCAGCTGATCGATGCTGTACAGGTAAGGGGCCAGCGCTACGCGAGCGTTGGAGGCCATCACATGGGCCTGCAGGTGTACCTGCAGCGTCTGCGCCATCTCGGGCTTGATCGTGCCCGACGGGATCATGTAGCGCGTGTGTGCCAGGATGGGCGCTGCGATCAGCAACGCGTCATATTCGACGCCACCCGAACTGAGGATGGCCGATTCGGCGAGTGTCTCGGCCTGTTCGGCGAGCACGTCGGAGGCCTCCTCGTTGTGCTTGAAAAGATGGTCGAGCGCGGCGTCGAGCGCGGTCTGGCTGCCGTTCTTGAGCAGCCGGGAAAGACGTTCGGACAGCCTTTGTTCCCAATAGACGTCTTCGATGCGGCTGCCTGACGCGTCCAGCGCCAGCGCATCGGCTACCAGCCGTTCTGCATCGGGGGAAAGACGTTGGGGAGCCTTGGAGCGGAATCCTGCCATGCTGTGCCGTACCGTTCGTTGGAAGAATGAAGGGGCGTCATTTTACCCTTGTACGCCGCTGCGCGACGCCTATTACGAAACCCATAGGGCAAAAACGTTAAGGCTTGGCCGCAGGCGCCGATGCTCCCGCTGCCGCGCTGCTTGGGGCCGCAGGTACGGAAACCGCTGTGGGTTCGGATGCAGCCGGTGCGTTGGCTGGTGCCGGATGTGGCTCGGCAACCGGCGCGGAAGCTGCCAATGGCGGAGGCGGGGGCACAGGCGCTGCCGCTACAGCGGGCGCTGCCGGGGCCGGGATCGGGGCGTCGGTCTGCGGTGCTTTGACGAGGATGTAGAACACGGCAGCCGCCACGACGATGAACGCTAGTACCACTTTGGCCATGGGTGGGGGACTCCAGCAATGAAACGGTCAGGCAAGGCCGGACGGCGAGCTTGCTGCCAAGGGGGCGAAGACATCACGCGGCCTATTCGGCACACTGTACCAAAGCCTGCCCGCCGATTGGGGAGCGACGTCACCTTGTTTGATTCGGCAGGCAATAAAAAACCGGCTCCGAAGAGCCGGTTCCAGTCTGCTCCAACGTAGCGTGGGGCTTGAGGGCTTAAGCCGCCAGCAACTGGCGCAGCACGAACGGCAGGATGCCGCCGTGCTTGTAGTAGTCCACTTCGATCGGGGTGTCGATGCGCAGCAGCACTTGCGCACGCGTGGTCTCGCCGTTGGCGCGATGGATGACCAGGGTGACGTCCTGTTGCGGCTTGATTTCGCCGTCCAGGCCCTCGATGTCGAAGGTCTCGTCGCCCACGATGCTCAGCGACTGTGCCGAGTCGCTGCCCTTGAACTGCAGCGGCAACACGCCCATGCCGACCAGGTTCGAACGGTGAATACGCTCGAAACTGCGTGCGATGACGGCCTTCACGCCCAGGAGCTGCGTGCCCTTGGCGGCCCAGTCGCGCGAGCTGCCCGTGCCGTACTCTTCGCCACCGAACACGACCGTCGGCGTGCCTTCGGAGATGTACTTCATGGCGGCGTCGTAGATCGACATTTGTTCGCCGCTCGGCTGGAACAGCGTTTCGCCGCCTTCCACGCGCGAACCGTCGGCCTTGGCGGGGATCATCAGGTTCTTGATACGCACGTTGGCGAACGTGCCGCGCATCATCACCTCATGGTTGCCGCGGCGCGAGCCGTAGCTGTTGAAGTCGGCCTTCAGCACGCCATTGGCCAGCAGGTATTTGCCGGCGGGCGACGTTTCCTTGATCGAACCGGCTGGGGAGATGTGGTCGGTCGTCACGGAATCGCCGAACACGCCCAGTGCGCGTGCGCCCTTGACCGATGCCGAGGCAGCAACCGGCGTCATGCCAAAGCCTTCGAAGAACGGCGGCTCGGCGATGTACGTCGACTTCGGCCAGTCGTAGACCTGACCCTTCGTGCCCTTGACGTTGGCCCACAGCTTGGACGGCTTCTTGACCTGCTCGTAGTTCGTGCGGAACGTGTCGGCGTTCATCGCGAACTTCATCAGCTTGGCGATCTCGTCCGAGGTCGGCCAAATGTCGCCCAGATAGATGTCCTTGCCCTTCTTGCCCTTGCCGACCGGCTCGGTCATCAGATCGCGCGTCACGTTGCCGGCGATCGCGTAAGCGACGACCAGCGGCGGCGAGGCCAGGAAGTTGGCGCGGATGTTCGGGTGGATACGCGCTTCAAAGTTGCGGTTGCCCGACAGCACAGCGGCAGCAACGATGTCGTTCTTCACGATGGCATCGTTGAGCTCCGGCGTCAGGTCACCGGCGTTGCCGATACAGGTCGTGCAGCCGTATGCCGTCACGCCAAAGCCCAGCTTTTCCAGGTACGGCAGCAGCCCGGCGGCTTCCAGATATTTCGTCACCACGCGGCTCCCCGGGGCGAGCGAGGTCTTGATGTGCGGCGCCACTTCCAGGCCGGCTTCGACGGCCTTCTTGGCCAGCAGACCCGCCGCCAGCAGCACGCTCGGGTTGGAAGTGTTCGTGCACGACGTGATGGCGGCGATCAGCACGTCGCCGCTCTTCACGTCAACGCCGTTGGTGGTCGTGAAGGTCTTGTCGAGATCTTCAGCTTTCTTGTTGAAGCCGTTTTCCGCAACCGGCTTCGAGAACAGCGACGAGAACGTCGACTTCACATTGCCGATTTCGATACGGTCCTGCGGGCGCTTCGGGCCAGCCAGCGACGGGGCAACCGTGCCGAGGTCCAGCGTGAGCGTCTTGGTGTAGTCGATTTCGCCGGCCTTCGGCACGCCAAACAGGTTCTGTGCGCGGAAGTAGGCTTCGAACGCCTTGATTTCGTCCTTCGTGCGGCCCGTGCCCTTGAAGTAGTCGATCGTCTTGTCGTCCACCGGGAAGAAGCCCATGGTGGCGCCGTATTCCGGTGCCATGTTGCCGATGGTTGCGCGGTCCGGCAGAGACAGGCTGGCCGTGCCTTCGCCGAAGAACTCGACGAACTTGCCGACGACCTTTTCCTTGCGCAGCATTTCTGTGATCGTGAGCACCAGGTCGGTTGCAGTGCAGCCTTCGCGCAGGCGGCCCTTCAGCTCCACGCCTACCACGTCCGGCGTCAGGAAATACACCGGCTGGCCCAGCATGCCGGCTTCCGCTTCGATGCCGCCCACGCCCCAGCCCACCACGCCAATGCCGTTGATCATGGTGGTGTGGCTGTCAGTGCCGACCAGCGTATCCGGATAGAACACGCCGTCCTTCTTATGGACGCCGCGTGCCAGGTATTCCAGGTTGACCTGGTGAACGATGCCGAAGCCCGGCTGCACCACGCCAAACGTGTCGAATGCCTGCATGCCCCACTTCATGAACTGGTAGCGCTCGTTGTTGCGCGAGAACTCCAGTTGCATGTTCAGGTCCAGTGCCTTCTTCTCACGGAAGTGGTCGATCTGCACCGAGTGATCCACCACCAGGTCGACCGGCACCAGCGGCTCGATCTTCTTTGGGTTCTTGCCCATGCGCTCGGCCACGTTGCGCATGGCGGCCAGATCGGCCAGCAGCGGCACGCCGGTAAAGTCCTGCAGCACCACGCGGGCGACCACGAACGGGATTTCGTCAACGCGCTCGGCGTTCGGCTTCCAGTTGGCCAGTTGTGCGACGTGCTCTTCGGTCACCTTCTTGCCGTCGCAGTTGCGCAGGACGGACTCCAGCACGATGCGGATCGACACCGGCAGGCGCTCGATCGCCACGCCCAGTTCCTTGCCCAGTTGCGGCAGGGAGTGGAACTTGCCGGTCTGGCCGCCGTTGATCTTAAATTCCTTGAGTGTTTTTTTCAGATTGTGGGGCATGGCATGACTCCAAGGCTTGAGGATTGCACGGGGTGCCGGGCACCCCTGGCGGACACATCAAATCGACAAAATCAAATCACATACAAACCGGCAAACGCCTTGACCGGCATGGCTTCTGACCGGTCGGGTACTGCGCCACGACGCCGCCGAACGCCTTGCCGCCGTTGATGCGGGCGGTGATGCCATGGGCGATCGAACGCTTCTTGGCGTCGTGGTCATTCGTGGTGAAACGCTTGTCGTCCACGCGGGCAATTTTCATGCGCAGCGCATGGGTGCGTGGGCCGCGGGCGACGGTATCTTGGTGCACCTCGATTGCCTGAGCGGCGGCGAGGGCGGTGCCTGGAGCCATCGTGCCATGCGGCTCGACGGCTCCAGTTACGGCCGGCCCAAGGCGCCCGGCGCATCCATGCAAGGTCACATCGTCGACGATGACCTTGTCCGGATTCGTGCGGATGTTCGCAAACGGTGCGGACATGGCGGTTCCTGTGGGCCTCTTGCGCGACAGCGCGTTACTGCTGGGCCGGTTGGGCCGTGCCCGGTGCCGGTGCCGGTGCCGGTGCCGGTGCCGGTGCCGGGCTGTCCGGCATCATCAACGGCAGGCCGGCCGGAGCGCGCAGGGCGCCGGCTTGCGTCGGGGCCGGAGCGCCGGCAGCCATTTCGGCGGTCTGGCATTCATCGGCCAGGCGGTGGCCTTCGTTGCGGTCGAACAGCATGGCCTTGGCCGGGATGACCACCAGGTCGAAGCCCGTCTTCTGGTCAAAGTAGCGGTCGGCGCCGGTGCGGGTCAGCTGGCGCGGCAGGTCGTAGTTCTTGCCCTTCCAGTGCAGCTTGATGATCTGGTCGCGCGTCATGTCGCCTGCAATGTAGAGCTCGTTGCCGAGTTCGCACTTCCATTGCACGCCTTCGGGCTTGGCGGCGGCAACAGGAGCAGCCTTTTTGGTGACCTTCTTCTTGGCCGGAGCCTTTTTGGCAGCCGGCTTTGCCGGCGTAGTCTGGGCGGTTGCATATGGCGATGCAGCCAGCGAAAGAACGCCAGCACAGGCGCCGACGATGAATTTGTTCATAGGGTTTCCTTCGGTAAGACAGATTGGGGCAGGCGGCTGCCAGGCCACGGAATGCCACGGCATTTCGCACACCGGCCGGTATTTTGACCGATTTGGACGCCGTGCCCAACGTTCTGTTACATGCTGGCCCGACCGCTCCGCCAAATGGGGGTGTCGTGCAAGCATCAACATCGTTTTTTGGGTCGTTCCTAGGCAGCTTACTCCGCGGTTTTGCCTTCCGTTCTCCTCGTTTGTGTTGGTATGGATGCTGGCCGGTTCATCCGCGGTTCTGTGCGAACAGCGCGTCCAGCTTGGCTTCGTAGTCGTGGTAACCGATGCTGTCGTAGAGTTCCATGCGCGTCTGCATGGTGTCGACGACGTTCTGTTGCGTGCCATCGCGACGAATGGCGGTGTAGACGTTCTCCGCTGCCCTGTTCATCGCGCGGAATGCCGATAGCGGATACAGGATCATCGACACACCTGCGGATGCCAGCTCATCGCGCGTGAAAAGCGGCGTCTGCCCAAATTCGGTGATGTTGGCTAGCACCGGCACCTTTACCGCGTCGACAAACTTCCGGTACATCGACAGTTCCGTCATCGCCTCGGGAAAGATCGCGTCCGCACCAGCTTCCACGCAGGCCACGGCGCGTTCCAGGGCGCGGTCGAACCCTTCGACGGCCAGCGCATCGGTGCGGGCCATGACGACAAAGCTCGCGTCGGTGCGGGCATCTAAGGCAGCCTTGATGCGATCGACCATTTCGTCCTTAGAAACGATCTCCTTGTTGGGGCGATGGCCGCAGCGCTTGGCGCCGACCTGGTCTTCAATGTGCATGGCCGCTGCGCCAAACTTGATGAGTGACTTGGTCGTGCGTGCCACGTTGAAGGCGGAAGCGCCGAAACCAGTGTCGACGTCTACCAGCAGCGGTACGTCGCATACATCGGTGATGCGGCGGACGTCGGTCAAAACGTCGTCCAGGCCCGATATGCCGAGGTCCGGCAAGCCCAGCGAACCAGCTGCCACGCCGCCGCCCGACAGGTAGATCGCGCGATAGCCGGCGCGCTTGGCCAGCAGCGCGTGGTTGGCGTTGATGGTGCCGACCACCTGCAGCGGCGACTCATCGACCAGCGCCTGGCGGAAGCGGGCGCCTGCACTGGCATGGGTATTTGCCATCATGGCGAATCTCCTCTCTATGGCCATCACGCGAAGAATCGCGCGCCGGCATCGGCCGGCAACTCCACACCGGTAGTGTGCGCGCGCTGCAGCACGGCCCACCAATAGCGATAGCTCGCGCGGTCATGCAGCCGGCCTTCATGTTGGATCGGTCCCCACGAGGCATCCTGCGCAGCCGCCAGAATGGCGCTCGCTTGTGTCACTTCTTCGTGCGATGGGCGGAATGCGGAAACGATCGGCGCGATCTGATCGGGATGGATGCTCCACTTGCGCAGATAGCCGAACTCGTTGCGGGCACGCGCGGCATCGGCGCCGGCGCGGTCCGGGTGCTTGATATCGGTGCTGACGTTGTGCGACGGCACCTTGCCGTGCGCGTGGCACGCGGCCGAAATCTCGGCAAGCGCGCGGCGGATCAGCGGATGTTCGAACTGCTCGGGCGAGCCCATCGCCGCGCCTGGAATCGCACCGTTGTGGGCTGAAACGAAATCCATGAGGCCAAAACTCAGGCATTCCACCTGCACCAGCGCGGCGATATCGAACACCTGCGCCAGCGCGCCATGCGTTTCGATCAGCACGTGGATCGGCAGGTGCCTCGCAATGCCGGCTGCCTTGGCCGCCTGGTTGACGCGATCGGTCACGCGCGCCACTTCCACGACGTCGCGTACCTTGGGCACGGTCACGTAGGCGAGGCGGCTGCCGGCAAGGCCCACAAGGATGTCGACGTCTTGCGTCCACGCATCGTGGTTCGGATCGTGGATGCGTACGCCGACGCGGTTGAAGCGGTTGTCGTCACTATTGATGAGTGCGGCGGCCAGTTCGGCGTGCGCGCGTTCCTGGCCGACGGCGGCACCGTCTTCGCAGTCAAACGTGATGTCGAATACGGGGCCAAGGGCTTGTTGCAGGGCGAGCGACTTGCGCATCAGCTTTTCTGCGCCCGCATAGTGGTCGCAGACCGGCAATTGGGCCGGCAGGGCATCGTCCTGGAACAAAACCTCGGTGGGGTGCACGGGGTGGTATCCGTTGGTCGGCGCTAGCAACGCCTGTGTCTTGTTCGAAATGCGGGTGTAAAAAAAACCGGAGGGTTCGCTGCCGATCCGCTCCGGTTTTTTCTTAGATCATGCGGATTACAGCAGATGCTGCACGCCTGCACGCTCGCCTTCCAGCTCGTCGAGCGTGATCTTGATCTTGCCTTGGCTGTACTCGTCGATTTCCAGGCCTTCGACGATCTTGTACTTGCCGTTTTCCGTGGTGACCGGGAAGCCGAACATCACGTCCTTCGGAATGCCGTATTCGCCGTTCGACGGGATGCCCATCGTGACGATCTTGCCGTTGGTACCGAGCACCCAGTCACGCACGTGGTCGATGGCGGCATTGGCAGCCGAAGCCGCCGACGACAGCCCGCGCGCTTCGATGATGGCGGCGCCGCGCTTGCCAACGGTCGGCAGGAACACGTCGTTGTTCCACACCGGGTCGTTGATCATGTCCTTGACGCTCTTGCCGTCGATGGTGGCGTAGCGGTAGTCGGCGTACATCGTCGGGCTGTGGTTGCCCCACACGAACAGCTTTTCGATGCTCGACACGGGCTTGCCGGTCTTGGCGGCGATCTGCGACAGGGCGCGGTTGTGGTCCAGGCGCAGCATGGCGGTGAAGTTCTCGCGCGGCAGGTCCGGCGCCGACTTCATGGCGATGTAGGCGTTGGTGTTGGCCGGGTTGCCGACCACCAGCACCTTCACGTTGCGCGAGGCAACGGCGTTGAGTGCCCTGCCTTGCGCCGTGAAGATCTGGGCGTTGGCCGACAGCAGGTCCGCACGCTCCATGCCCGGGCCGCGGGGGCGGGCGCCCACCAGCAGGGCCACGTCGACGTCCTTGAACGCGGTCATCGGGTCGGAATGCGCTTCCATGCCAGCCAGCAGCGGGAAGGCGCAGTCTTCGATCTCCATCATCACACCCTTGAGCGCCTTCTGGGCCTTCTCATCGGGGATTTCCAGCAGTTGCAGGATGACGGGCTGATCCTTGCCCAGCATTTCGCCGGCGGCGATGCGGAACAGTAGGGCGTAACCGATCTGTCCAGCAGCGCCGGTCACTGCGACGCGCATGGGTGCTTTTGCCATGAGAACTCTCCAAACGGTAGTGAAAGCGGATCGCACTGCGTGCGGCGGGCATCCGGGCGGGATGTCCGTGCAGCTTCGCAGGCATTGCCGGCAACGGTCGGCGCCTCGTGGGCGGTCGGCTCAGAATCGGCAAGAGCCTCGCAGTTTACTGCGTCCGCATGACGATGTGGAAACACACGTGCGATTGACCTTGGCGTCGTCGTGGCGTGTGTGTGGGCCGTCGCCCGGAACAGGCGCGAGTGTAGGTCGGGCCTTGCTAGAAAGTCAATGAATCTTCTGTCTTATATAAGACATAAGACATTCTATAAACGGGCTGGACGCCTTTGTCGCTTTTGTGGTGAAATCGGCGGTTATGTCGAGCACGCCAAGCCCTCTATCCGCTGCGATGCCGCCTTCAGGCGGCGAAGGCGGCGCATCGCCCGCTTCTGCGGGCGGCGCAGGCGGCTCTCCCACGTTCAGCCCGCTGTATCAGCAGATCAAGACGCTGATCCTGCAAAGCTTGCAGGCCGGCGAGTGGAAGCCCGGCGAGATGATCCCCAGTGAGATGGAGTTGGCGGCCCGCTACAAGGTCAGCCAGGGGACCGTGCGCAAGGCGATCGACGAATTGGCGGCAGAAAACCTGGTCGCGCGGCGCCAGGGCAAGGGCACCTTCGTTACCACGCATTACGAAGAAGGGGTGCAGTTCCGTTTCTTGCGTCTGATGCCGGAGCAGGGCGAGCAGCACTATCCCAGCAGCCGTGTGCTGGAGTGCAAGCGCATGCGCGCCCCGGCTGAGATCGCCCGTCTGCTCGAGCTCAAGGCCGGTGACAGCGTCGTGCAGATCCGCCGCATCCTGTTCTTTTCGGGTGAGCCGACCGTGCTCGAGGAAATCTGGTTGCCGGGGGCGAGCTTCAAAGGGCTGACGGCTGAAAAGCTGACCGAGTGGAAGGGTCCGATGTACGCATTTTTCGAGGCGGAGTTTGGCGTGCGCATGTTGCGTGCCACCGAGCGCATCCGTGCGGTGGCCGCTGACCCGACCACGGCGGAGTTGCTGTCGGTGGCCGCTGAATCGCCGCTGCTGTCAGTGGAGCGCGTGTCGCATACGTTCGGCGACAAACCGGTGGAGATACGCCGTGGCCTGTACGTCACGACGCGGCACTACTACCAGAACGAATTGAATTAATGACGCGTCGCCGGGCCCGATTCATGCGGGCCGTCGCCGCTTCGGCTGCGTCTTGATTTGTGCGGCGCGCAACAGCGTATTGCGCGTCATGAAGGCGGTGTAGAGAGGACAATCGGCCCCCGTATTACGCCACTGGCTGGCGAGGGCAGGAAGCACAAAAGTGGAGCGCATCGCATGGAATTTATGGTGCGCTGCGCAACAAAAGCGCGCTAAAATCTCGTGGATTTGTGCAAAGCTGTTTTGTTTGTTGATTAGCCAATTGGGGTCTGACCATGGCAGAAGCCATCAAGAAAGCCAGGCCGGTATACAGGAACATCGGTTTGGGCGACATCGCCCGCTACCGCTTGCCCTGGGCCGGTAAGGTGTCCATCCTGCACCGTGCCAGCGGTGCGCTGATGTTCCTTCTTCTTCCGTTCGTGCTGTACTTGTTCGAACAAAGTCTCACGTCGGAAATCAGTTTCGCCAAGTTCTCGGCGCTTCTGTCCAACGGTTTTGCCAAGGTCGTCGTCCTCGCGCTCATCTGGGCTTATCTGCACCATTTCTGCGCTGGCGTCCGTTACCTGATCCTCGATCTGCATATTGGCATCGACAAGGCTTCGGCCTCCAAGTCGGCTGTGAGCGTGCTGATCGTCAGCCTGCTGCTGACCGTCGTGTTCGGCGCCAAGCTGTTCGGCCTGTTCTGAGGAGTCTCTGATGGCAAATAACAATATTGGTCCCAAGCGCCTCGTTGTCGGCGCGCACTACGGCCTGAAGGACTTCCTCGCGCAGCGCGTCACCGCCGTGATCATGGCGGTCTACACCGTCGTGCTGCTGGCGGCGTTCCTGCTCTCGAAAGACACGTCGTACCAAAGCTGGGCGGGGCTGTTCTCCAACCAGTGGATGAAGATGCTGACGTTCCTGGCGTTCGTGTCGCTCACGTATCACGCCTGGATCGGTGTGCGTGACATCTGGATGGACTACGTGAAGCCCGTGGCAGTGCGTTTGACGCTGCAAGTGTTGACGATTCTGTGGCTCGTCGGTTGTGCGGGCTACG
>JGI24509J20081_1000310_pt1 | contig 29119 bp, 33 predicted proteins | sample LinPmetageLP29_FD_20081 | JGI IMG/M metagenome (IMG submission 20081) | reverse complement strand
GGCTTCCCGTCCGCTCAGCCGTACTTAAGCCACACGCCGGCAGGTTAGTAGTTGGGTGGGTGACCACCAGCGAATCCCTGCTGTTGTATGTTTTGTTTTTGATTTATCACTTCTTATTTCTTTTTAATGGAAAAATATTGAAGTTATTGTTTATTCCATGTTCTGTCTGCCAGTTTACTGAATCAAGTGTTGGGGATATGTCTTAAGACAATCCAGGGCACCTGCAAGTAGGCTTTTTGCCGTAATGGGGTTATTCAACATCAAGTTGACTACGTATATATATAGAGGAAGACACGCTGAGCTATACAGATATACCGACTCCAACTCTGCTGCAGACGTGAATAATCGAAGTTCAAAGAACCACAAGTGGAGATACGTTTTCTCTGAATAGTTAGCCTTATAGACAGTCAGTCATCGCCCGATCGACTTATCAAGCCCAGTATATTGCAGCAGAAAAATGCGAACTACTGGAAAGTGGCATTTAAACGACTCATCGTATCAGGAAACCTGGAATCACTGGGCTAGAATGCATAAGTAGTGCAAGAGCAGACTCCCGAGGTCCTTCTGAAGAAAGTGATGTATATGGGGAGATACCTTGGCCTGACTGCAATTATGATCCCGATGCCCGTCATTTGCACTCGAACAATGGTAGAAACCAATCAGCGAGCGGCGGTTCCTGTTGAGGCCCACAACGCAAAATAGCATCCAATCAAATCGATGGCGCGATCGCAGGAACAAAGTGCATTGACGGAAGCCGAGATTCGGCCTTTGAAACTCCGGAGACTGGGGAATAATGTAGGCACTGTGCGGCTCATTAACGGGAAAACAGCACACCCCGACGGCCACGTGTAAGCCGCGATCGATTGGCTGGCGTCATCTATACTTGCGCAAAAGAAGACCCGATGGCGTGATGAAGTCTAATTTTACCTCCCCAGATAAGAAAATCACCCAGGTTCGGCCGAGACAACCTGCATGCGTTGGAAAGAAAACGGCGGCAACTTTATTTCGACCTTCATATCGCTTTTGCAGTGTGCATACCTGGTGATATACCTAGCGATATACCATGCCGATCAAAAGGGTGGCCGTTATTGGCGCTGGCCCTGCGGGTGCCATTGCTGTCGATGCCCTGGCGCAGGAGAAGACGTTTGATATCCGTGTCTTCGAAAGACAGGAGCGAGCTGGTGGATGCTGGTATGTTTGCGCGAACACTATCCATGTATAAATCCTGACAATTGTAGGGTCTCGAGGGATGATGCGCCACCACAAAGATTCGACCTTGACAGTTTAGCAACGCGCACAGCAGATGCGCCATTGAAGATCCCAGACCAACTCCCATGCCGCACACCGGTGGTGCTGCAGGACCGGTTCACTGACTCCGCCGTCTACCCCGGGCTGGAAACGAATGTGGATGCAGGCGCCATGTCCTACTCCCAGGAGCCGATCCCCGCTGTTCGGTCGCAGTGGTCAATCGAGCGCCACGGTGAGGATACGCCGTTCCGGCATCATTCTGTCATCAGGCAGTATATTGAGGACCTATTCACGAAAAAGGGCCATGGAGGCCTCGTTCAGTACAACACCACCGTTGAACGGGCGATCAAGGATCCCAGCAGCCAGGAATGGAATCTCACACTTCGACGTACAGAAAGCCACAATGGTAGTCAATCCGACTATTGGTGGAGTGAAGTGTTCGATGCGCTCATTGTGGCTTCGGGTCACTATGCAGTGCCATACATCCCTGCCATTCCCGGGTTGAAAGAGTTCGCAGCGCGTAATCCGGGCAGCATCGAGCATACGAAGCATTACCGCGGGCCAGAAAAGTACCGTAGCAAGGTATGTCTACAATCTTCCGCTTGATAGGTTGACCGAAATAACTCCGCGCAGAAAGTCGTGACGGTCGGGGCATCGGTCTCGGCCGCTGATACAGCAGTCAGCCTGGTTGGCATCGCCCAATCACCCATTCATGCCGTTACCCGCGGTCGCTACAACGCATATTTCGGCAACGAGGCGTTCAAGCACCCGATGATTCAAGAACGGCCTCCCATCTCGCACATCACGGCCGAGGACCGAACCGTTCACTTCGAAGACGGTTCTTCCGAGTCTGGCGTGGATAACATCCTCTTTGGAACGGGTTTCACTTGGACACTGCCATTCCTTCCTGGAGTGCAAACTCGCAATAACCGAGTTCCAGACTTGTACCAGCATGTTTTCTACCGCCACGATCCCAGCTTGGTGTTTATTGGAGCTGTACGTTCCATCTCACCAATGCCCCGAGTGAAAGGACGCTAACTGGAAACCAATAGGTCGGCGCTGGTCTCACCTTCAAAGTCTTTGAGTGGCAAGCAGTTGCCGCTGCACGTGTGTTGGCTGGCAGAGCCACTCTGCCCAGTATTGCCGAGCAGGAGAAGTGGGAGACGGATCGCATCGCGCAGAGAGGCGACGGGCCACGATTTACGGTTATCTACCCCGAGTTCGAGGCTTATTTCGAGTATATGCGCCAGCTTGCCGGCGAGCCGCGCGACGGTGTCGGGCGGCCACTGCCGGTATTTGAACAGAAGTGGGTGGACGATTTCAATGCTGGACATGAGCGGCGCAAGAAGATGTGGAGACGGAACAACGCGACGTCGAGACTGTAGTATCTATATATATTCCATTGGCATAATTGAGCCTCGTATATAGCGAAGATGACATTAAGTGACCGGCAGTTCCCTGTCAGGATCGGCATTGTGTAGCAGCCGAGTTCCGGCCTTTAGGCTCATCGTGATACCTACATAGCGAACCTGCACTGAACGACTCATCCTATATCAGGGAATGTGACCTCAGCCAACGTAAGCCACAGTTGCCGAGGCCAAAACATCATCTCCATAGCATCCTGGCGGATGCGCAGGGTCCCAACGTTCGAGTTTGAATATCGTGCTCATAGACACTGTTAACCAAGCGGTATTGCGCTATTGCGTACAGACGCCCTACACCGCGCGCATATGGAGGATTACCTTCTGCGATATTACTACCCAACCCAGCGCATATAAACGCGTACCCGATCATATCCCGACTATCGCAATGGGACGTTCCCAAGAGTTCACCCAACCAGCCGAGTGCTATTACTCACGAGGTGCATTTCATCCTTCGGCACTGCAAAAGACTACCCCACGGTCCCGCTCTACCAAACTGTAAACCCCAAGATAGACATGGGCGCGATCTCTAGACGAATGCTACCTGGGCAGAATCTGGACATACTCGAATCCGAAACCCCGCATGGTGGTTTGCAGTTCTACCTCGTCGAAGAGGCCCAGCAGGTACAGTATCGTTTGGAATGGTGAGCATGACGGTAATGCCATTGGCTCGGTGCGGAAGTGGATTGGCGGGACTACTTGGTTGTTGTTGCTAGTGGGCTTGTTTCAAGCAGGATTTTGTTGTGAGTACATAGTGAGTGGTGTGATTTCTAGGTTTCTGGTAGGGCTGGTTCGGATTTGCGCTTGAGATACCCATTTTGAATTGAGATTTACTTCGATGTAGTTAGTTACCCTGTGCGGAGTATAACTATGCATTATCGGTAAAGCTAAGACTTGCATGAATGAACGTGGCATTCCATGGAAGAGACTTCATTTTTGAAGAGATAAAGCTTGTCTTGCATGAGATTCGAAGGTGAGTTTACCCCTGCATAAGTGGGTGGCCTGGAGTTGGGGCCAAAATTCCCAAAATGGACTCGTTCTACTTTAAGTTTATCGGTTGTTTCAGTCTATTCCGCGCGCACTGTAATTATTTTCATTTTTGCAGCTGTATGCTGGACGTAATTCATAACCATGAATCTATGTACAATGTCTATTATATGGCTGTCGCGATACCCATGCTCCATGACTACCTTGTGCACAGATGATTTACAACGGAATCTCCAAAATCACCTCCGTACTCTGCTGTATCAAGCCGTGATTGCCCAGGAAGTCTGCAATCTCCTTGTAGGCAGCAGTGGCGTTGTAGTGCAGGTTGATACCGTGGGCCGTGTCGGGTTGAATAACAACAGAGAATGCCTTGGCGGAGGGAAAGACCGGCTTTGCAGCAGCAGGGATAGAATCACTCACACCGCCAGTATTGAGGCAGTCGCCTCCGCAGAAAGGCACGTCGTGGGCGCCAGTAACAATAATAACAGGGCCGGTAAACTTGCTCTCGGTAGGTATACTGGTAACGGTCAAGAGTTCACCGATAGTAAGAGGCTGCTTGTTTTTCTCTGTAAATGCAAGTAATTCAGGATCGAAGTTGCCGGGGCAGAGGAACATGTACTCGTTGTTTCCCATGTCCGCATTCGTCAGGTAGCCCAAGGTGTAGTCCTGGCCTGGGTTTGAAAAGGCGCCGGGTGAGCGGTTCAAACGTGCCTGCTGGAGGTTTGCACCGGCCATGAACATCGGCATAAAGCTGCTGTTCATGGAGAACCCGGTCAGAACGAGGCCGTCGGATAGGTCGGGATATGTGGCTGACATGCCGTATGTCAGGATAGATCCGAAGGAGTGGCCCACGTGGACAATCTTGCTGGGCTTTTGGTGTCTGCGGCTGTGGCCGTGGCCTGCATGGACTGCGCCATTACGCAGAATGCGGGTGATCTGGGCGAGCGACTCGATCTGTAGAGGGAGTTGGATCTCCTCTTTTGGGTCGCCGTGAGACGACATACCAACACCCAGACGGTCGTAGGCAAAGGTGTGGTAGCCACGGGAGAGGGCATAATCGACATAGGAGTAGTTGTAGTTGTTGTAAGGCAAGTCCCAGTACCTGATGGTTTAAGTTTAGTGTACGATCGACATGCAATCGCACAATGAGAACTCACGACTTGTCAAATCCCATGCCGTGAGTCAGGATCTGAATAGTAGGCGCATTGCCGCCGGTGTCGCTCGGCATACAGTATCGAGCCGAGATCTCGTACAGACCGGAGACATTCTTAGAACCGGTCAAGAAGCCCTCGGTCCCACTGCCGCCTTGTCGACTGGCATCCAGGGCTAATGCAGTGGCGTCCATGTTGGTCAGAGGCGTTTGGACACCGCCGAAATCCGCATTTTGTGCGGTAACGGGCACTGGGATCGTCATGTTATAGCATGTCTTCGCAGAGACAGCTCCGGCTATGAATGCCCAGAGTCCGATTGCCTGAAACATTTTTCTGGAAATAGCGATATGGTTTGCACGATATTCGGGCCCATGAGAACGGGCGAGCTGCAGGCTTTATATCCAAAGTATAACTAGAGGGCAACCTCGCCCATCGCACAATGGACTCATCCTTAGTTCACTTAGTGCAGTACCCTAGGCCGTTTTTGCATAAGCGACAGATTCCACTTCACGGGATTTGTCAATAGCCGGCATTGACGAAGCGGATTGGATCCTGGACAATGGGATTGAGCCGATCCGAGGTAAAATACTGGCGCTAACACTCCCCGCTCGTTTTTAGGACAGGCTAGTAGCAAGCCTAAATCTGCAGGGGTAAATGAGAGAGGCGAAGCACGAGCGTGATTGGCATACGAAATGTGGATGAACGAATGATCATTAGCGATCACAGATCCCCGCCGATCCTACTATCCTGCCCCAACTCTACGCTTCAACCCGATACCAATTGGTGCCTTTTATGACTAATTTTTTGATCGCACCAAAGCCCAAACCCCACGAGGGGATCGATTCGTGCCTAGACCAGGGATGAGCGATAAGCCCACTAATACTGTGCCCTCATCTCTGGTATCCCATTGAAGGCCAGCTGGGATGACCCGAGTCAGATATAAGTAAGACAGGCACTTTTCTGGAATTGTGACCAAAATCATGACCAATGCCGACTATAAGCTGCTTCCGCAATGTTCGCAATCCTAGTTATTTTTGGATGACAATTATTGTCTTGTGCATTGCCCCTTAATCGGTCCGCGCTCAACGCGGGCCCACGAGCAATGCCGATCTAGTACCCGAGGGGACGGGTTGGAGCAGTATGAAAGGGTCCCACTATGCTCACTATGCTCAGTATCTCACTACACTATGCTCACTTGCCTCACTTTGCTCGGCACGCTCTTCCCGTCTTATGTGCGCTTTTCATATACTGCTTATTATCCTAGCTATGTGGTAATAGAAAGGAGCTGTTTCCTCATCAAAAAGGCCGGCTGGCCCAATGGCAAGGCGCTTGACTACGAATCAAGAGATTGCAGGTTCGACCCCTGCGTCGGTCATTCTTTTGCTTTTTTTCTCTTCTTTATTTCGGTGGGTTGATCATTCTACGACTCAATCCACGTGTTATTTGTTTTTTCTTTCCCTTCTTTTGGCCGGAAAAACTTGGCTATAGACATGAATCTGCATTGAACTTGGCCACTGCCATGGCGGACGGGGCAAGCTGTCATCAGCCAACCCAATGCCAATGAATTCGAAGTTAAAGCGTGCTGAGAAAACAGGCTAGAAGAAGAAATGATGAAGGATTTATCAATGAAGCTTGATGGAAACGTATTGAAAGGTGAACTCGAATGAATTGAGATACTACTTTTTCATGACTCCCAGGGCATATTTATTCCCCCGACCTTGGAGTCCCTTATCTATGTAACGCGCCACCAATGTGACCTCTCTTTGCTCGCTATCCCTTCGATCCCCTGTCAGTCACCTGCAGGTAGTCGTGTGATAACGACGAGTCGAGCCGGTCTCCAAATTGAGACCGGATAGCTGCCGCACCGTATGCAGATATACCGACCCAATAGATGCCTTATCCATAAGGCATCGGTATGATCATTCAGGTTCATACACCAACAAAGCGAACTGACCCGATAGTCCCAGTCCCGGGGCCTCTACTAACGTGGAAATTGCAAGGCCTGGACCATTACGGTGTCACTCAGCCCTAGGCGGAGACCTCGGGAACGGCCCACATTTGCACGGACGAGGATCGCTCCGGGAATTCCGAGGATCAGCGTCGCCAGATCCCGATGACCTCGATTGACTACGGAATAAAATGTCTAGGAAAATGTCTAGGATTTTCTCAGCTTCTTGCGTGCATCCGTGGATACTGCAGTCAGTCGTGGCTCGACTCGTCGTATCAGACCGGAATAGTAGAGCACACAATGGCCAGCGACGAGGGTAGGCAGGGGATTGTTCAGCAGGTTGGGCATAGTTGAGCCCGATACCTAGACCTCATCAGAGCTGACGATGGACTGTTTCAGATTAATTCCTAACTTCAATCTCACTTCAATAGCTATTTGAACTCGACTTAGAGTGGGGTCCGGTCGGACACACTTTCCTCATCGGGCACTGCAGGGCGGGCCTTTCCACGTAAGCCCCTAACTCAACGTCTCGGATCTAACGATAACCTATTTGTATGCTTTATGCTTCATGTCCTTGGCTGAAAGATTTCAATTCGGGAATGGCTGACGTTCAGGTCTTCGGTACCCCGCAATCCGAGCGGCCGCGCAAAAGGCGCCGCCGCACAATGGCCTGCACTCAATGCCGTAGTCGCAAATTGCGCTGTGATCGCGAGTATCCGACTTGCAGCCGTTGCCTAAAAAGCAAAACCTCCACAAAGTGTACTTATGAGGATGGCTTCTTGTGGCAGCAGCCCAAGACCGTGCCGGCTGCGACGTTCGCCTCAGACCGAGGCTCAACCGTCGTAATGCCCCAGAGTGATCGGAGTCTTATTCAAATGCCCCCAAACCCGGGGTTAGGACCGGCATCGAGTCGGTCGGAAGCTATCCTTTCGAGAACTGCGCCCAGTCCCGGTCCAAGCCCATCTGAGGGTCCGCATCATCACAATATGGGAATACATCACGGCCGCGAGCGTGGTTTCCTCGAGACTGTCCTGGGGGCTCCCAAGGCGGCTGTCAACCAGGAACCGTATAACAACACAGGGCTCCTGCAGCGGCCGAAACGAGCACTTGCTGAGCCGGAAAAGCCTTTTGGGTCGCAGGTTGACCATGAGTGCATTGACTGCAATGACTTCGATAATGCGTTATCGCCGTCGCAGCAGCTGGATCTATCTCCTCGGATCATGATGAGAGGGCGAGAGACCAAGACTCGGTTCAGCGGATCAGGCATGTATGCGAACTTAGTAGCCCAGGTATGTACATTTCTAGTTAGTGCTTTGCATTCGATATTGATCATTGTAGTTCCCCGACATCAGATCCTTCGCAGAGGAAATTAGATTGTCGAATCCCATTCTCTCCAGTGTCAGACCTGATCTGGAGAGGGTCACACGCGGTGTATGGAAGGTAAAACCGCTTAATACGCCGTTCCCCGATCCTACGACGATGTCACTACTCTCTCTACTGCCGCAGCGGCCGGTGGTCGACGAACTCATTGGCCTGTACCTCACTTACATTGAATCCACGCATCGAATCTTTCATGTTCCTTCTTTCCTAAGAGAGGTGAAAGAGTTCTATAGCTTGCTCGAAAATCCGAAGAATATATCGGCTACATTTGTCGTGCAACTTCTGTTGGTCCTCTCCTGTGCCTGGAACCTTGCAGATGTAGGCAGTCTGCAAGAGAAAAGCCCCGTTCCACTTGAATGCTACACAGCGGTGGAATGGGTATTGCACGCAGAAAAGTGGATTGAGAATGCCCACATCAAACGATTTGAAATCAGTGCTTTGCGGCTTTACATCCTATTGGTCACGGCTTTGAACTGTCATGGCATGAAACGCAGCAAGGCCTGGGTTACTACTGGGATGCTGGTCCAGAATGCTATGCTGGCGGGGTATCATCGCGACCCGAGCAAATATGCACATATATCTGTTTTCAATAAGGAGATGCGACGAAGGATTTGGACAACGATTGTGGAGCTGAACTTGCAGGTCTCCTTCGATCGAGGCATGCCGCCGTCAATCCAAAGTTCAGACTACGACACCTTTCCTGCCCTGAACATCAATGATGAAGAGATACATGAGGGCTCTACCGAGCCACCGGAGGATCGGCCCCTCAGCGATGTCACTGATTCTTCATTCCACGTCTTCCTCGCACGTTCTCTGCAACTCCGCCTGAAAGCTTGCCGTTTGATGCATTCGCCTCGCATCAGCTGTCGATACGAAGAGATCCAACGCCTTGACTGGGAATTGAACCGGCAGCTCTCCCTGATTCCTATCTGGGGTGCATCCGAGGCCAGTGACATTGTGACTCAACATAAAGTCAGTTTATGGAAGGCCATGATCGAGGCAAAGATTGCACAGTCCCTGCTTTCGATCCACACCCCATTTGCGATTGAAGCACGACGGGAGTCCCTCTTTGCACCCTCGGCTCGGTCTCGCCTGGATGCAGCAGTTATGATACTTTCCACCCAACGTCGGCTGAATGAGAGCTCGCTGCCGCTCTCCCTTTGTTTGCTCGGGGAGTGGACTCTCCAGGCATACATTTCCATTTGCCAGCACCTCCATACTATGGATCACCAGAATTGTAAGTTTCCCGGATCCCTGCTTCTTACTGATATGCTGACAATTGTTTAGCTACTCCATCATATCATTCATCCTTTCTCTTCATGATGCACACCTTGCCAGGCCTGCCCGACTCCCTTCTGTCACTCGTTGAATCGGCCCTCGTCTCCCTCGAACGCCGATTCCTGCAGGTCATCAAAGGTGCCAAAGACTACTTCTTCCTGTCGACCATTGTTGCATTGGTCAAGGCCAAGCTTTGCCCAGCCCAGGCGATCGTGTACAAACAGCAGGTAGTGGAGAGGGTGCTGTCTTTTGCGCAGACACTGTTTTCACGCCACGCGACCTGTGAGCATCTGGGACCTCCAGGCATGGGCAGCTTTAAGAACAACCAGGTTCGCTCTTCCTCACATTCACGGAGTATCTTATCTGACCCACATAGGTGGCCGCCTTTATCACCCCGAGAATGGCGGCCGTCCTGCCATCCGACTTCGACGGCATTCTCCCACCGCCCAATGTCGAGACAGTAAGGCTCACACCCCTTCGGATGATCCCTCGTGCGATCTAACCATTCTGTAGCCGCCCGGAGATTTCGACCCCTTTTTGGATGTATTCGACTGGGAGGATTTGACCGGGATTGCGCTCGGCAGCTGAGACTTTACGATGCAAATGTACGATAACCGTAGTGGACTTCTCGTAGATTTTGAATGTGCAATACATTACATCATCGCACGCGGATCAATATCAGGCACCAGGCAACCCAAACCTTGGATCAGGGGAGCTCAAAGCTTGGTCGTAGCTTGGTCTCTCGGGTCCACAGTGAGATCATGGTCCGAGTGACGATCGGCCGCGACTGCAAGGGCAAGCCGATCGGATGGAGAGCCGCGCAGAACCGAGGAAACTATTCTCAATAGACTGCATCACGGAGAGGTATATCATGTGGGCCTTGCTACAGAGCCTTGCGACCGGGCCTTGGGCGATGTGAGCGAAGGCTATGGGGCTGTGACAAAGGTCAAGAGTGGGCATACTTCGTAACTGTCTGGATCCAGTAGGAACAAATAAATCCTGCATGATATCGAACTTCGGAAGTAGGAGATTATGTTGTATGTCCCGAGAGATAACATGGCAAATAAATCGGTTTATGTATGCCAATAACCGTCGAGTAACGTGAGGAGAACTCGCGCCGGGACAGGCTGTGCGATGGGGCCAGTGACTTGAAGGTACTTCGAGTGACTTATGCAACAGGCGGGCTAAGTATTGCAGACAAAGTACTTCTAAGTAGTTCCAAGGATGGGCAGCCTAAAACACTTGGCTTTTATTTAGTGCGATCGACGGACGGTGGATTTTCAAGAAATGGCTGTGCCTGGGGGCTAGTTTTCTTTTCTTTTTTTAAATCTTGACTCCCCAGAGGTTACTTAGGTAGCGCTGTGTTCATTCGATTCTTCCTTATGGTGCTAATTTGTTTTCCTCCTCCTCTCCATCTCTGTTGATACTCCAATTCCCTATGACCTTCTAGGCCGCATCTACACGCCCTCTTCTCTCCGTGAAATCCCGCAGCGTGGGATTCACCTGTACATAGTTACATACGCACCATGTATCCCTCCAGGAGTCTACTGCTCATGATTGCATTGATCAGCCTGGTTGGGGCGATTCCAGCGATTCCAGCATCGCATTCTCTTTCACGAGTATTCCAAACAACCGACAAGCTGCCTCTTGCTAATCCGGGCAACTTGGCTGCACACGATCCAAATATTCTCCAGTACAATGACAGCTATTACCTTTTCAAAGGTGCTCCTCATCTGCCGATCTTCAAGGCCACCAACATGACTGGACCCTGGACCAAGATCGGCACCGTCCTCGATGGCGACAGTGTGATCCACACTGGTAATCGGTCACGCCCCTGGGCCCCGACTACTATCGAGCGCGACGGCACCTTTTATTGCTATTATACGGTCAGTACGCATGGGTCGCAGAAAAGCGCTATCGGTGTCGCCACGACGACTACCCTGGATGGCAGCCCCTGGACCGACCATGGTGCTATCATTCGAACGGGAGATGGTCCGGACTCACATGTGTGGCCGTTTACCATTACCAATGCCATTGACGCATCTTTCATTACGGATAATTCAACGGGCAAATCGTACCTGATCTACGGCAGCTTCTGGCACGATATCTGGCAAATTCCGCTCTCCGACGATCTTCTCTCGATTGAGAATCCCAAGAAACCAGACGCCGTGCAATTGACCTTCGTCCCGCACGAGAAAGTCAGGCCACAAGAAGGCTCATGGATGAGTTATCGCGATGGCTATTACTACGTCTGGTTCAGCCACGGCCAATGCTGTCACTTCGATGAACATTTCCCAGCGCGTGGAAAGGAATACAGCATCCGGGTTGGCCGGTCGCGAAATGTGCGCGGGCCTTTCGTGGATAAGGACAACCAGATGCTGCTCGATGGCGGCGGGACTATAGTCTACGCATCCAATCATGGCGAGGTCTATGCCCCCGGTGGGCTTGGCGTGTTGCCTGCGAATGGCTCGACACCGGATATTCTCTATTATCATTACCTGAACACGTCGGTCGGGTTTACGGATAGTGTTGGTGTCACCAACCAGGACTCTAGGAATGATTGCGCTGACTTTGATTGCAGGATGCTCATTTGGGCTGGAACATTCTCAATTATACGGATGGGTGGCCCTTGGTGGTTGACGGTACGCTCAGTTCCGGGGCGATGGAATACCTTCCGAACAGTTTCTATTTGACGATGTTGATGTGTATGTGGGATTTTCTTCCGAGGCAATCGAACTTGAACGTCCATGCTAACAGCTTTCTTAGTTTCGTGGCTGTACATATGGTCATAGCGATGCCCTGGCCTGGCATCGCCCATCGAATTCCCTGCGTTTTTAGCGATTGCACCATAGAGCTCATAGAGATGGCGTTTGTGTTTTGGTCGACACCTGGTCATTTATTTAGCGAGCGACCTTCTGGGTCAATATCATGTTTCATTTTATTGCATGGTAATCTATGAATCTGCATTTCCTTCATACCATCACCTGAATCATCCACTATCGCTTCGCCCTTTACGGATCCCATCCACCGTCGACACTATAGACCTGCCCTGTTGTATACGACGCCGCATCACTCAACAGAAATACCACCGTCTGCGCCACCTCGTCAGGGGTACCAAGGCGCGGAATAACCGTATCAGGAATAACCTGGCCGCCCTGGATAACAGCCGCCTGATCGAGCAAAGGAGTATGAATCGAACCGCTAAAACCCGGATTCGGATCAGCAATACCACTCTCCATAGAACAAGCAGAATACTCACGGCGCAACAGAATTAACCCGAATAGCAGGCCCGACTTCCTTCGCAACGGAGCGCGTCAGCCCAACAACCCCATGCTTCGTCGTCGAATAAGCCGTATGCAACGGGAACCCCCGAAGCCCCTGGATACTCGACGCCGTAACAATACTCCCTTTGCCCTCCGAAGCCATAATCGCCTTAACCTCCGCGCGGAGACAATACATCATCCCGGAAAGATTAACACGCACAAGCATATCCCACTCGTCATCTTCAAGGTCGATGAACTTGCCCACGCCGTGGTTCTTGCCAATAGCGCCAGCCATGTTTGCCGCACCGTCGAGTTTGCCGAAATGGGAGACTGTCGCGCTGATCCAGGCGTTCACCGCGGCGGATGAGCCGATGTCTACGACTGTGGCGAGGATGGAGGGGTGTGTGTTGGAGTTTGTGATTGTGCGTACTGCGTTGTCGAGGGTCGACTGGGAAATGTCTGCGAGAGAGAGGAGTGCGCCGCGGGTGTGGAGCTGTTTTGCGACGGCGAGACCGATGCCGGCTAACCCTGTTACAGCGTAGACTTTGTCTTTGAAGGAGTCCATGGTTTTTGATGTCGAGAGATGAGAGATGAAGCGGGAGGCACGTTAAAAGGACTGACGTGTGCTGTGGAAATGTCACTGGACAGCGAATCGGGTATTTAGATATCCATTGAACGGGGTAAATTGGTGCGACACTAACAGATGCGCCACTTGTTCCCCGCGGGGTTCTCCACCCTTCGTGGGGGTTATCTATATCGATGAATGATTCCGAAGGGGTCTTTCACCATCGGTGTCGATAGTTCTATCCATGGATCTACATACGAGGGTTTATACGCTTGTGAAGTGGATATATTGGTGGCCTCGTATGTAAATGTAGCTATAAACAGCATCGAGGGTTGCAGGCGTAGGTAAATGACAACGCCCAACGGACCAGATGGAAAACTGGCGTGGCATATCCCGCCTGTAACACTGACTGTAATTCAAAGTCAGGGAGGATTGCCTCTGCCTTTTACTTGAAGATGACTTAAGGCCTCAAGGTGAAATACAAAGTTAACTTGACCCTACCTTGCGTACTCTATTGCTCTAGAACTAGAAGCCTAACACCTTCACATCTTACCTGGCTAGAACTAAGCTATGTCCTAATTATTGTGTAAAACCCTTGATCTACTCTAAATCAACCGTCATAGAGAATAGTGGTAGAACAGTACGAGACAAAACGCGGAGAATAACTACTCGGAGATCGAAAGGGAAGGTGTAGCTCGGACCTTAAGGTTCGGGATTACAGGCTCGGAGATACTGGAGTATATCAACTCTAGGCTATCAGCAGAGATATTTCCATCCTAAAATTAGCCATTCACATTCATATTCAAGGCAACTCTGATTCTTCCACATCGCATCACAGACATGTTACGTTCACTGCTATCGCTGGGCCGGGCCCCTAATTACATTTTTTCCAAGGTGGATCCCGCGCATGACGGCCCCGAGTGCCTCAAGGATTGCGCCGACTGCACATCGCACTTTCCTGACAAAGTGAAAGTCGAAACCTCCAGGCCACTGTATGGCCAGATTAAGGAGTTCCATTCGCACGTCCTGGTCGCGACAGGGCGATCGGACTGGAAGGAGAAGGTTGGACAGGAAAAGGGGAGCCTAATGGAGGCTTTTGAGCACCCCTCGGCCAAATCCAAGCTCGGCGTTCGTACTTCCAGTCTACTTTCCTGAGTCCTCTACTAACCCTCTACAGCGCATCATGGTCTCGGCATCAAACATCGAGTCCCCAGACCACTCAGGCGAGGACTCGGAAAAAACCACGGTGCTAATTCTCCCGTCATTTACCTTCGTGGACTCGGTGTCACAAGCAGACGTCTCCGATTTGATAAACCGATACATCGACAACCACGAAAAGGCCGACAATGGCACTATTCCAACCGACACAGGCATGAAAGCCCGCCCCTGCGAACTGGACTACGTGGTTCTGCTCTGCTCTCACCGACGACGAGATGCGCGCTGCGGCATTACAGCACCCCTGATCAAACGCGAACTCGAGCGACATCTCCGTCCATTGGGGCTGGATCGCGATGCGGATGACTCGCGGCCTGGCGGTGTGGGAATCTTTTTCGTTTCGCATGTGGGCGGGCACAAATTCGCTGCTAATGTGCTTGTTTATCGAAAGCAGGATCAGCAGATGATTTGGCTTGCGCGTGTGCGGCCGGAACATTGTGAGGGTCTGGTGAAGTACACCATACTTCAGGGAAAAGTTGTTCATCCCGAGTCACAGTTGAGGGGCGGGTTTGACAGGGTGCGGGGGCTGACGAGTTGGTGATGATTCCACATCGTCGATACATTTGGATTGAACGTGGCTAGAAGATCAACCTTAACAATGCCTTTCAATTGAAGATGGTTTAAGCCCATAGATGAAGTACGAAGTTAACTTGATCCCTTGACATATGCGGACCTGGACATCGAACTTCATGCAATCCTCCAGCCTGGTAAGCTTTCGTATTCTAGCGATATTGCCATCTCACTATTTCTTACAGGTAGTGGAGCCCTTAGTTATAAATACAAGATGTCTGAATCTATTTTCGTTCCGGTAGCAATGTAACCCAGATTTCAGGCCGAAGTACCAAGGATAAGCCTAAAGTTGCGGGCCGAAACACGCGACGTCACCGCGTTAATGAGTTTCGCTTTCGCGTTCGCGTCTCCCTTTCAAGCGCATTCAACCACACCTTCGCAATGCAACAATGACAGCCCACACACTCTGTTCTCGTGCCGAGGTCGCAGACCAGGCTGTGAATGTCCGCGCCGAATTAAAAATCTGGGAAAAAGAATTCTCATCCACGCACGGCGGGAGAAAGGCTGGCCGAGACGATATTAAGCAGAACCCCGAAATTGGTAAGTCTGGCCTTAGGTCTTGGATTTTGCTTCGAGTCATGATTGGAATCTCATTATTTTTGTAGCCGCGAAATACAAAGAGTATACCCGGCTCAAAAACCTCGAGGCATCACTAGCTCGACGCGAGAAGCGTCATCAAGAACACCCCGAAAGCCACTCCAAGAAGAGAAAGCATGCATCACCTACCGGTCCTGGGTGGCATGTGGAAGGAACACCACGCAAGTCATCCAAAGGACTCTTTGCGACTCCGTCCAACAACCGCACCAAAGAGATCCATCCCTCGCAATTAGACCCCTACGACTCGCCCTCGACCTTTCGCAGATTATTCAGCCCCAGCACACACCGACAGAGCCTACCAGCACCGTCTCCTCTGAAAGCAGCCATTGGCCCAACGCCCCAGCGCGATGGTAAATCTCTCGGCCTGTTCGATATGCTGTCCGAGTCGGGTGGGAGCCATGCGACACCGTCGGCAAAAAAGCAAAAGGACGTGCTAGCCGCTGGATTCCAAACACCATCAAAACACAAGACGTTCGAACCCATTGCGGAAGCTCCAGATGAGGAGGAAACCTCCAGGCTGTCGCGGACCCCAGCATCCTCGACAAAACAATTCTACCTCGCAAATCTATTCGCAACCCCGACCACGATGCGCTATGCTGCCATGGTAGAGGCAGAAGATGAGAAAGCGGACCAACAGAATCCACCACAGCAGTCAGAAACTGCAGCATCAGAGCCAAACCCTTCAGAGACACCATCTTTCCTTCGCCGGTCCAACTTTGGCCGTCTCCCTCCGCCCACGCACGACAGCGCCGGTCTCAGCCCCATCGCTTCTCGAAAACCCCTACAATTTGCCGGAAAAGGACTCTCTCATATAGTCCAAGGCCTCCGTGCCATGGAGGAGGAGCGCAACGAGGACGAATGGGACATGCTCCGCGAAATCGAAGCAGAGCAAGAAGCCGCCGAGATGAACGCCCCAGAAAACCATCATCTCGCAGAACAGAATCATCGTCCATATAAAAAGAAGGGACAGAAACGCACGACTCGAAGGGTAGTTATGCGACCTGTTGCCCCTCGTCCCAAACCAAAGCCGACACCCAGCGCGCCCATCGATGAGAGTGATGATGAATTGGCAGCTGTCCCCGAGACGCAGCTTGCAGCGGGCGCCAAGGGCGTAGATGATCAGCAGGAGATCGAAATCCCCGATGATATTGCTTCTCTGCATAGCGTCTCCGGAGATGAATCAGACTTTGATCCTCAAGATGCGGATTCAGATGATGACCCCGGATTCGGTGAGAGGCCTAAGCCTTTGGCTCGGGCGAAGAGCTTCTCCGAGCGCATTAAGGAAGCTGTGGGCTTCATGCCGAAATCTAAGGAACCACCGGCCAAGGCTCCGGAGCCCGAGAGTGCGAAAGAGAAGGAAGAGAATAAGAAAGTCAAGAAGGTTAACCCGCAGGCTCATGCAAACTATCGCTCCCTGAAGATTCATAGGGGTCGTGGTCGTGGTGGAGGACGCTTTCGTCGGAGATAAAGGAGGCATCTTTACTTATATTTATGAAGTCACGATTGCATTGGTATTGAGCATAGATCTTAGTATTCATCGGCGGAGGTCTTTGCATTTTCTACATAGAATTTATTCGCGGGACAGGCAGTTAAGCAGGACATTTCTTTGGGAATAGACGGAAGATCTCTTTATCATAAGGCTTTATTTGTAATTAGGCTGGTCTATTGTACATGTTTTTCGAAGTGCTCTAAACTGTCAGTCGGGTATATATCGATCGAGAAGCTCTCGGTTCCGCGGTGGCTTTGGACGGCGATTGGAATGGCCTTCAGGATCCCGTGAAGGACCGGGCTGGGGCCTCGAAATCCGATCGAAAAGGCTCCGGTCATGATCACGAATGGGAGATGCACTACGACGCCGGGTTGCTTCTGGACCCCGAGATGTGCGTCGATCTCGACGGCTAGGCCCTTGGCTGCCTTCATCACAGCCTCTTCCACGGGCACTCTGCGCAAGTCTTGGATACTGCACATGACGATCCCAATCATGTAGAGACGTGTAAGGACTCCTCAACCAAGCCAGCAGTTCATGTAGAAACAAGCGAGCATTGTCACGACCAATAAAGTCACGCAGTAGCTCCTCCGCCTGCCCTGCACTACCCTTGATATCGACGGTGCGCAGGATAGCGATCACGTACTCGAGCAGAAACTCAGCATTGTTGGCTCTACGTTCTTCCAGCCTCTGGGGTCCAGGTCGGGCTGGGGGAGTTGGTTGGTCTCCCTCGGTCCCCGGATTCAAGAAAGCAAAGACCTGTAGCTCCCGACGGATCCACTTCCGAGCACGCGAAACAAGCGTCTCGTCGCGGTTAAATTGCTCCGGTGTCACTTCCGAGTATTGGGAAAGTCGATTCGAGCCGACTCTGAGGGAGTATAGCTGGTTGCGATAGACGCTTCGCCGCACGGCGAGCGGATCGTCTGAAGGGGTTTGAGGCTGGCGCGGATGGGGTCGTGGTCGTCGCCTTCGTGAATGGTCTATTAAAAGACCACCCGCGAGAGCTCTTGATTGAATCCCAGAGACCTGGTGAGGCTCTCCGGATGGTGGAGTGAGAGGTACAATGTATGCTTTGGGACCCCGCGGGTTTTTGAGGTCATATTGCACCTTGGTGAGTTGAACCTTACCTAGTTTTGTATCAGCCAAGGACCGTGTCATCATGCTTCAGCACTTCTTCGAGTCCATACATAGTGGACAGTTGGGCTGCTGCTCCAACCAGCTCAAGAGGCAAAGGTAGTCGAAGTTGGAGTGGTGGCATGGCACAGCGACACTGGGCTCAGTAATAGTCTCCAGACAAATCACGCAGGGATCACTCTCAGTTTCTTCATCTGCCACTTCCTTGAGTGTCCTTTGAAGGATTTCCCGTTGCAAATCCCCCTCTGCCATGGGTAAAGATTGGCGCAAGAAGGAGGCGGGCGGAGAGATGCACCGGTACGTACCGCCCGTGGCAAAAAAGCACCCGCCGCCCGCGCCTGCTCCAGCTTTCCTGCTCCTGCCATCTCCGCGACTCGTGCCAAAATGCAGCGCTACTGACACAAGCTTTGTATTAACTGTCAGACCAAAACGAGGCGCTCCGATGCGATCTGCCAAGGCCGTGGTGTCTGAGAAGAGATTGGCCTGTCTGGGCAATACGAGATCCAGCATGTTCACCAGTGCACCGCGCTCGCGCACCGTGACCTCGCTGAAGCGCTGGTCCGTCTCAAATAAAGAGCTTTCTCGTGCGTTGAAATTTTCCGCCCCACTCAAGGACATCCGTTGACCTTATCCAGCTGTTTCCCAAATCCGAGCAATCCATGTTTATGACTTCGACAATACCCGTGAGACTGCCGCATATCTCTGTTTCATGAACCGGGACAACTGACAATCCTCCGGTCTAGTTTTCCTGAGCCCACTCCCCAACCCGCAGTTATGGAATGGTGGTACCATCGGCTTCCTTCAGGCGTACGAGAGCTTCGCAAATGGCGGATGGTGGCACGACCCCGCAATCCTCGCAGCTACAGGGAAAGGAAGTGAAATCGAGGAACCTCGAGGGTGGCAAGGGTGGTGGAATGAGCAGATTGTATGGCATCCAGCTCCTCCGTGAAGAGCGTGACTGACCAATACAAGCTCCAACTGGTGAGGCTGAGCATGGAGCAGAAAGACGCAGTTACGGTGCTCCTGACTGGCCGGGGCGAGGCCAAATTCGCAGAACTGATCAAGCGCATGGTGGGAAGCCAGAACCTTGAGTTCGATATAATGGGGCTGAAGCCTGATGTTGGGCCTGACGGCCAACGGTTCAGCTCCACCATGGAGTTCAAGCAGAAATTCCTCGAGGACCTGATCTTCACATACAAGCAGGCTGAGGAGGTCCGTGTCTACGAGGACCGCGTCCGACAGTGAGTCAGGTCAAGCGGTTGACAGGAATACAGGGTGTTAATGTGGCTATAGTGTAGCGGCCTTTCGGGAATTCTTGGAGGACATGAACAGGGACCTGCAGCAATGGCCAGCCGATGCACCTCGATTACCCATGACTGCTGAAGTGATTCAGGTATCTGAAGAGTGCGCGTACCTTGACCCCGTCACCGAAACCGCCGAAGTGCAGCGGATGATTAATTCACATAACCTCGCCGCGCGCAATCAGTCCTTGGCGAAAGGCCGTCTGCGAATTAAGCGGACTGTTTTCTATACCGGTTACTTGCTTTCACAAGAAGACTCGCACCGATTGTCTCATGATCTGCTAGGGCCGCTTCTCCCTCCAGGGTTCGCTGAATCAAATAACCTCAAATACATGGCCAACAGCATCCTCATTCAACCCCGTCCCGCTCCAAAGTCCATATTGGACAGAATCGGAGGAATAGGAAAAAGACTAACTTGGCAAGTGACCGGGACAGCTTGCTTCGAAAACCGCGTCTGGGCTGCCCGCGTCGCACCCGTCCCGGCCACCGAGCCTTTTTACACTGAAAACGCTACGCCTCTCATCGTTTTGGCCGTTCGTAAAGGATCACGCCCAGCCGATGCAGGCAAAATCCAGAACTGGCAACCCGTGCCCGCCGACATGGCCTTGACCTTTGATGCTGTCATTGGCGAGAAGGAGGTTCTCCGTGTCGAGCCAGAACACGCGAACGACGGCGAGTATGAGAGCCAGTTCCTGGGCAAGGGTGCGAAGAGGCGTCTGCAATACCAGAATCAGAATGAGGAAATTCTGTACCCCCGGACCAGTCAGAGCAACGGTTACGAAGGCTATGCGCAACCACAAGGCCAGTCGCATGGCTACCACCCATACCAGAACAACCGGTATAACTACGAAGACGGTCCCCGTAGGGGTTCTAACCGCGGTCGAGGCCGTGGAAATGGGCGCGGACGAGGTGCGCGAGGAGGCCGTGGCCGGGGTCGGGGCGGGTCGAACCCATACTACAAGTCTCTTGATGACGGTACTGCAGGTGGCGGCTTCGCAATGGACTACTGAACCACGTTGAGTGTCAAGGATGATAGCAGGCCTCAGCTCGGCTTCATGAAAGTTATTATTTTTCTGTCTGCATTGGGTTCTGGTGCGTCACCAAGATGGGGTCTGGCGTTGAGGGATTATTCCAGGTCCTTTTAGTGTTACAAAATGTGTGATTATGTCTTATTCTAAGTTCCTTCATAATCGTATCACATTGAATCTCTAGAACGAGTCCGGGCTTGAAACATACTTTAGTATATCGAGGTTGGCCGATACCTCGACGGCCTTGATTGCTGCTACAAAGTACGGGCTATCCTGTCCGTTATAGTCGCAACAGTGGCCTTTCACGTCCAATATCCCATCACCGAGGAGAGCCTCGTGGATAGCATCGACGTGTTGATGTTTCCGAGTACCATGGTGTCTGCATACCACACTATATATCATGCCTCGCATATTTACTCGCCATCCGAATCCTCCTCCCCCAAAGCAGCAAAACAAACGGAAACGGAACAAACAACAAAGTCAAGCATCCCAACAAAGTACAAGCCCACCCAACGCCCAAATTATGAAACATCGCCGTCGCAAAAAGAGGAAACCCGGCCCCAAACGACGAGCGCAGGAAATCATTCCCCGCCAACACCGAAGCCGCATACCGTGGATACGCATGTGCAAGATAACAAAATATACAATTAAAAATCAAACAACCACCAAGGGCGAAAAACATCGACGCGATGATCGGCACAATCCAATGCACGCTAGCAAAGTTGCCTGTCCAGCCGAACCAGAAGAGAGAAATGGGAAGAGCGAAGGCGCCTATGACGGCGGGCGGCATTTGATATTCGGGTGCGATGTTGCCTTCTTTATCGAAGTGGCGAGACTGGTAGCGATATTTCCAGTAGAAGTAGCCTGGGATGGTGATGCAGCAGGTTGAGACTAGGATGCCCATGAAGGCGAGGCCGCTTTCTCCGGGGTTGAAGCCGTGGATTTCGGAGAATACGATGGGGAATGCTTCAAACCAGATGTAGAGTATGCCGTAGATGAGGGCGATGTAGAGGTTTAGGAGGAGGACGATGGGCTCGAAGAAGCAGAGTTGGAAGGGGCGGACGAGGGATTCGAAGAGGACGTCCTGTAAGTTCGTTAGATTTAATTAATTGGAGTGAAGATGCGAGGGCTGACCATGGGCTTGATCTCCTTGATTTCGATCTCGGCGTCGGCCATGTATTGAGAATTGCCTGTGATGCGACGTACCCGACGGGCTCGACGGGCGAGGATATTCGGTGCAAAGGTCTCCGGCAGGAAGAAGAATAGCAAGACAAAAGTGAATGCTGAGACCCATAGAAGTTGCCAGATGGTCCATGTCCAGCCTTCGGCGGATGCGGCGAATCCGCCGAGCATTGGGCCTAAGACGGGTGCTGAAATGGCGAACATGCCCCAGACGGCGATCATGTAGTCTCGGACTTTGGAGGACCAGATATCACCCATTGATGCGGCGCCGGTGGCCAGTGCCGGAGATCCAATAAAGCCAGTTAGAAAGCGGAAGGCGAGAAACATGCCGAAGTTTTGGGCGTAGATGACGCCGAACTGGAAAAATACAAAGACGAATAGAGTCAAGACGTATGTTGGACTACGGCCAATCATGGGGATCTCGGAGAGAGGAGACCAGATCATTGGACCTGAAGATGATTAGTTCGGTTTCTTTTGGAAAGATGTAGATTGACGAACCGAGTCCATAGCCGAGTACGAATAGAGTCAGACCCAATGTAGCAGCGACACTGCTCACACCGAACTGCTTAGATACTCCTGGAATACCAGGAGTGTAGATTGCAGAGCCGATGTAAATGGCAAAAGTGAGTAGCCAGATCAAGCAACTAACGCAAGATTTCTTTCGGAGGCTCCAATTCTGCGGGTTCTACATATCATTAGCTTTCGGCTCATCTATAGTTCTTCAAGATACATACCTCGGGATCATCGGGACCCCGCCAGCTAATCACAAGGGGCTGCTTATTTGTTGGATCTGGACCTCCATTCTGGAGAGTTGATGCATAGGACATCCGGCGCGAGCGACTGGATAATTGCGACCTGAGTGAATAGATACCGAAGGCCTCCAGGTCCTCGGGGTTCTCAGTTTCAGTCGTAGGCGTAGAAGGCTCTTCTTCCGTCTTTTCAGTCTCAGTCTCTGTTTTAAGGTACTCAGTCCAAACTGATGGATCTTGCTCTTCTGGATATTGCATCCATCGGTGACGACTGATTAGCCGGACTAGTTTGCCAAATGCCGTGTCTCGTAGGGTCTCCATTGTGCTCCCTATTGAGCAGTTGCAGTTGCTAGAAAAGGAGACTTGACAGAGAGTTACAGGATAATAAGACCGAATAAGATACCACTGTCCATGGCGAAATTACCATGGATTTATAGTCGATGACTTAATTGTCCCAAGTCGGAAATAAGCTTAACCTTGGAAGCTCCAGGGCGACTTTTTTTCTCCGTAATTCCGCATACGTGATCGATGTGGCAACACCACGGTTTACAAGGATGAACTTCCCGGTTAATAAGAGGCAAATGGCAGTAGTTATTAGAAATCTGGAAATAGGCACATTTTGATCTAGTAAGCAGAGCATGTCTTTGTAAAGCTTCATTGTCCAAGGCGCTGAAGTCATGACATAGCTTTCTGGATCCAAGGTTAATCCAGAAAGCTTCACCTATTAATGTCCTCACCTATTAATGTCCTCACCTATCAAAGGAGTGTTGTGGCTATAGAGTGAAATGTGCAGAAGTATATTGGAGGAATAAGTCGAGGACAAACAATACGTATCAAGATCTTGAGGTGATCTCATATGCCATTCAACACCACATATCTATGCAAGTAATATGACCAGTGAATAAACCAGGCAGAGCCAGAGATACGTTGATAGTCCAAAAGCAGAACAGAGCATGTTTTGTACATGGGCGATGAAACGCTTTGCGATCAAAAAGTAAAAACAGATAAAGACTTCCCATGAACACCGGCTGTACAAAAAGGACATTCCATTACATTCATTCTTGCCAACTCAGCATGTCCCGACACATCGGCGGGATAGCCAGTGTTGCTTCCCTGGCAACTTGCTTTGGCAGTTGAGAAAGCGGGAGGGTATCAGGTATGTGCGTGATCTAGATGTCCAAACCCATTTCCCATAGAAGCCCATGTCCCTGATTCGTATTCCATTGTCCATACCATTTCATGTCGCGAGCCATTGCCATGTGCTCGTAGATATTATTCATTTCCCATTCGTGTCGTCGGCTATAAGAGTAAAGGTGTGAGAAGATAGATGCGGGGCGTAAATCAAAAAGAAAAGCGTCAAAATCAGATGGTCAAACCAGATCATTCCTCGTCGGTCAATTTTCGGATCAGACTGATGCTAAGGATCATGACGAGTAGACCGATAGTCACGACGACCAATAGCACGAATCCAAACCAACCCAGCACCATTGCCGAAGTACCGACACCGCTCTTCACGCTGCCGTTACCCATGTCTTGGGCGATCGTACTCGCTGCCACAGATGCCGTGTGCTGCCATAGTACTGAGACGAGCACAAACACGGAGGAGACGAAGATGAGGGCGAGTGCGGCCTGGGATACGGGTCGCGAAGGAAAAGGCTTAACCTCGACGTCGGAGCCAGAATCGTCGCGCTCCTCGTGCCAGCCGGGGAAAGTTGCGAGTAGAATGAAGCAGAGGAAGGCGAGGACCACGGCGACAATGCTGCATACTTGTTAGCATTGCTCAATGGTAAGCAGAGAACACGTGGTTGACTTACAGGAGATACGGGAATACTACCGCATCCTTAAATGTGGAGGCAACCCAGATCAAGTTGAGTGGATCCTGGTCCACAGTGACAATCTCGGCTAGGGCCGTAGCGTTGGAGTTGCAAATGAACGAGCCACCATCGGGCTGAACACAGATACCAAAGTACCCGACACGAACTTCCATCTCTGCAGCGCCGACAATGTTGGACATGGCCGTCACCACACCAGGGTCGACCTGCGCTTTGTCGAATATCGGGTGGTACTTTTCATAGTACATTGAGATCAAGAAGATATCAGGGATCTGCGGAGACGACGAGGAGCATCCAGCCAACAGGAGAGCTGCGCACTGTTAGATACATTCCAGCCAGACACATGGAGTCCATGCGAGGAATGTCAAAACTTACATAGCAAAATAATAGCGATAGCAATAATAATCATCAACACATGATGGTACCCGATCATGGGAACGAATCCTATAAATCAAGTCAGCTATTGTTATCTCCGCTTTTGCAATTGCGCGTCACGTACGGGCCCATCCTTCTGCAAAACGCATCGCCATAGCGACCAGGGAGGCCTCGCAACTGGCCCGCCTCTTTGCCGCACGTCAATCGACTCACTTCTCAGCTCCCCGAGAAGGAGTATCTGGAAGCGAGAGCAGAGACAAAGCTTGGCAGTACGCCGTCTGGCGACTGTGGTTGTGCTCAGCGAGAACGAGCTGGCCGTTGACCGGCCGGGACGTCGAGATGTAATGGAATGTGGAGGAGGAATGCGGAGACAAGATGTGAGCCACGAAGATGGAATTTGTTCTGATGATGATGTTCAAGTCGAAGTCAAAAGCACACCAGAAGACAATTGATTAACGATTATGTCTTCAGGTTCGGATCGCACCTAGTAAGCCTCAAGACCGGTCAGAATATCTTGCTTATAGCAAGTGGTGACAGATGTAGAAGGAGAGGAATGTGTAGAAGGAATGGATAGGAGGAAGGGGAGAAATGATCGTAGCTGCAATTCAGAAAAACCACGTCAGGCTTGATCAGGCTTGAATCGTATGAAGCTCTGGAGGCTGGGGATGGAGACGATGTATGGGAATCTGGGAGGCTGGGCCAACCGCATTTGTTTACTTTCCCGCTTCCCGGGAAACCGTCACAGACCGCCTTCCCTTAATGGAAAGCAAGTGGCCCAATGGCGCTGGAACCAAACCCGATCAGGCTTAGCGCCGGTAATAATCGGCGCTAAGATTTGGCGGGTCTGCGCTGCCCAGCCTCCAGTTTTCTGTGTATGCAGAATAGACTACGGAGTAGGCAAGTATCAACCATGAGACCATGAAAATTCGTATTTAATCGCTGATATGAATGAAAACTAAATGCTACACCCAATGGTACCTATGAATAGAAATGCCCTGTCCACTCTTGAACGACCACGTGCAGTTCAACAAAGACCATGGTCAGATACAGACCATAACAAAAATGCACCCTCCGAATGGATTTGTTCCAAGACTCCTGTCCCAGTCCCGAAATATGCATAGTTTTTAGCTCGCCGCAAATGAGAAGCGCTTGAGATCTAGTGGTGTGGTGCCTGACATCCACGGCTCGTCTTCATCTTCATCTTCACTGTCCGGCACAATGTGGTCCTCACTCCCATGTGCAACATGATTCGGCACAAATGGCAATGTCGGCGTGCCTTGAGAGTCGTCGGATCCAGATGACACAGGGTCGGCTTTTCGAAGCTTGGTAGGAAAATTGATAGTATTCGACCGAGTCAGAGCGGCCTGTCCCATGCGCTGTAACGGGGTCAGACGCTGACGCTGAGTTTTCCTCTGAAAAGTCCAGCCAGGAGTACGGGGAGAAGGCAGAGGTGCTGGCCGGTTCCCAGATTGAATCACATGGATTCTTGTCGGGGTCGAGCGAGATGTCGACTCGGGGCTGGTGCCTGAGTTGAACACGTACTTTGACATGATCGTCGAGTTTTGCCGTTGCACATGGTAATCGAGAGCCTGATCGAACTCGGTCGTCTCAGAAGTGGATTCGGCCCGTTTGGCCTGGCTCTCCACGGATGGTCCACTTTTAGCAAACTGGGGATCAGACGGGGCCTCAGCTCCACTCTGACCGGTCTCCGCTTGGGTCTCTCCGACCTCGTCCCGGGAAGTCGGATCAGGAATACTGGAAAATATATCCTCGGCAATTTCATCTGAGAAGACATCCAGAGTCGACTTCCGTTGCTTCTTGCTCCGGCTGTACTTCAGGCCGCTGGGGCTGGCTTGCTCAGTACTGGGAGCAAAGAACCGGCTGCGATGGTCCGAGCGAGCTGGTAGCTGATCATCCTCAGTTTCCGAGCAAAGTCTTTGCCGCTTGGTGTGCTGTAATGTCGACGCGCGTGCAGCATTCGCCAATAACGAATTCCGTTCAACACTGCGGACCATAGGGCTGAGACCCTGGTCTGAAAAGGCGCGAAGAGGGGTAGACCTAGCCGTGCTAGAGCGTAAGGGTGCTGAGTTGGCTTGCCAGGAATTGTTGGCATTCCGCTCTAGGAGGCGTTGTTGGCTTGGGGACGGGGTGAGACTGTTCGGGTCCAGCTCGGCCAGAGGGGTCCGTTTCGGGGTGAAGAACGAATTGATGGACTTGCTGGGTTTCAGCTCTGAAGATGAACCCAGTGTCTGACGACGATTGATCCCCAGGGGCAATTTACCTGCAGCCAACGGTTTCAGCACAATCGGCTCCTTGGTCATCGGGTCCAAGTCCCCGGAAGCCACACCAGCCGCGATCTCTGGATCCACATCTTCTCCAATAAAGGGCAGCTCATCGAGATTGACACCTTCCTCAGGAACTGTGAGAGTCACGAGCTTCTTAGCATTGGGACAAAACACACGCTGGTAGAGAAAGGTAAGCTCAGCCTGCTTGAAGTTCGCGAGATAGTCAGCGGGGACCTGGAATTGGCCGTCGAACTGAGCCATGCGCAATGCCTTCTCCACCGTCTTGTGCTTGCGTATACTCCGGTACGCAGTCTTCAGTCCCATCTTAGGGATATTCGCCAAATAATCACATCCGCTCAAAATACACATTCGTCGGAAGTCTGCATCACTCCATCCAACAAGGCTCACTTCGCGACAGGCAGTAAAGTCTGCCCTGTTGATCTCAATGCAATCACCATGCTGATCCAACTTGGACAATAATCTCTTGGCTCCAAACACAAGCAAGTCGGAGTCCTCTGAAATGATCCCTTGGACCAGACCCTGCTGCTCCAAGTACACCATCTGTGCATCAGCCTCGTAAGGCGCCACCACATATTGTACATCCATCTTTTTCAATTCCTCAATCAATTGGCGGGCCATCAAGGGCGTGACATCGACGGCCTTCTGAAACTCCTGGTAGGCTTCTGGAATTCTGCCCTTGCGTTGTAGCTCCAATCCCAAAGCTTTGCTCTCCTGGCGTTTGCGGTGCCGATCCTGCTCCGTGCCTGCTTTGCTAGGCAAGTTGTCGCCATCGAACACGATATACGGCGTGACGCCGAAATAGAGGAGCATGCGAACTCGATGAAGGACGAAATCAATATGCCTGTCACAAAAATTAGCTTCCTGTCAAACAACTGGAGTTATTCCATGTTTGCTCACTTCCTCGTCGGCCTGTCCAGGACCAAGTCCACGGAACAAGCGACTGTACCGCGATGTAGCCAGCCATAAGCGTCTACCGCGAGAGTCTGTCCACTGAACTTCTTGAGATGACATGGCTTTTGAATAGATTTCAAGAGGCCGTGGAGTCCTACTCTTGTTAGTTCTTCCCCCTTTCCTCTGCCCATGGTAACGTACCTTTGATACCCATGGCGGGTACCGGTCGAGGTACGGGCGGGTCCTGTATTTACTCGAGAAGCAATAACATTCGGTCCCAAAAGACTATAAAGTCCAACGCGTCGCAAGCAAGGACATGAAGATAGTATCAAACAAAGAGCAAAGAATCACCGGGTAAATACCTCCATCGCTGGGGAATGTTTGTTCTCGTTTGTTCCCCTCGACGCGCAGACGCGATTTGGGGCAGAAACGGGAAGGCGGTAGTCAGTCACTTACCGCTCGATTCTGCAGGCCCTCGAAAATAATTGTTGCGCTGCGCTGAAATCTTGCAGTGACAATAACATTATAGCCATGCCTCAACGCAATCTCCAAAAGGTGCAGAAGCACATCTCCAAGAAGCGTGGTGCCATTGGTGCCATGCACGAGAACAGCCGCGATGCCCAGCGGTTGCGCCGTGCTGGTGCCCGTGACGAACGTCTGATCAAGCATAATGCGAACGTTGACCAAGCCCGCCGGCCATACTGTACGGAACTTCCTCGAGATCTGGGTATGCACTTACTAATATTTCATAGTGGACCGGATTCGCTACTTCTACGAAGCTGTTCAGACGATTGAAAATCCCCTCTCCGACACTGAATTAGCCGAGATAGTTACCAAGTATGTGGAATCCCGTATGCCCACTTACGGACATGGATTAACACACCATAGGTACATCAACCGCGACGAGGAAGAGATGGCACAGCTCCAACAAGAGCGGCGTAAAGGTCGGCCGCCTACCCGGCGAGAGGAAGCCTTGACCCAGCGAACACAAACCGAGGAGAAGGAATTCAAGACTGGGTTCTGGATGCCGGACTTGAGCGACGCAGATGTTCTCATTGCTGTGAAGCACTGGAATAGACAGTGGTCAGGTCTGAGCCCGTTAAAATTCATTCGCTTGACACAAGGAGGAACGAAGCAGACCTCAAGTTTCCCGCCCAAGAGCATCTCATGATTACGGATATCCTCTTTTTTTTTTTTTTTTTTTTTTTTTTT
>JGI24509J20081_1000303_pt1 | contig 29638 bp, 24 predicted proteins | sample LinPmetageLP29_FD_20081 | JGI IMG/M metagenome (IMG submission 20081) | reverse complement strand
AGTAGACGTAGCGTAATAAGGCTATAGAGGCTATTCGTATATATTACGACGTACGAGAGGGTAGGCCTCGTCGAGGTCGACGTTATCCTAGGCCGCTACCCCCTACTAGGAAGAATATTATAGTAAATAGTGTTCTAGCTTAGGTTTCTACTACAAACTAATCGCTATCCTTGCTATCTAAAGAAGTACTACGAAAGGTAGGAACTTATATTCGAATATCTATCAAACTTTTAGGATACTTCTAATGCTATAGAAATACCGTTGAACTAGATAAACGCCGAATAAAATATTATGCTCGCTACAAACACCTTTTGCGTTATTTTAGAGCTACGTATCTAGACGACCGTTGCTATAACTACTACAATAAGCTAGTAGAATATAAGATAGAGTTGAGGAGGCATACGCATAAGAAATACCGACTAAAGACTTAGATAAATACTATTTTAGATAGATAACGATCTATTCTTCTTCTTATGCGATTCCTCGACTATAACTTAATTATAGTCCGCCTACTAGAGCTATAGATTACCCCTTATAGTTCCCTTACATCCTACTAGATTGTAAGAGTAGGAATCAAATATAAACCTAGTCTCTTGCCTAAACAGTCCACAAGCCTAGATTCTTTATTTCTCAAACAGTAGACGTATTCCTTACCTTAGCTATGTCAATTTTGCGGATAGTCTTCTTAGCCGACCTAGGCTACGACGATAGAGTTATGGTAGGTTAGTTAGGCTAGAGATAAGGCGGCTACGTCGGGTACGACCTAATTAGCGATCGAAAATAGCTCCTATCCCTTGACTATATATCGGCTTTTAGGCGAATAGAACTAGATGCAATAGAAAACCATCAATTCTCATAAAAATTAAATAACCGGGGATATCATGCGCCCCTGACTGGTCCTAGGAGATGCTTTATTGGAAGAGCCGAGGGAATTGATAGGAAAACACATGCCTCGCAGTCTTCTAGTCGATCATGTTATACTCCTCGTGAATACGGTCGGTTCTATTACCAGAAAGCCCCCTCCAGAGCTTTCATTCACCACTCACAAGCTCATGGGCACGGGACATTCTGTAGGCTCAGGGGCTCGATAAACTCAGCTGGAGAATCCTGGGCATCGATAAATACCCTATTTTTTCTAATTTTTGAGCACCATCTCCACTCGCATTAAGTTTGCTCTGGTGGATCCTCTGCTGACTCAGCGGTGGATGTCGATCATCCGACAGATCCCGATACCGAAGTGGTCCACTTCCCGAACTCTTAACCCCTGCGCACAACCAACGATTGCTAAAAGCTTTTTGACTTCCGAACTTACCATGGATGGCTCTGGCCGGCCAGATGTGGCTACTCGCGCCGGAAACACAACTGACCCGTTCTAGAGAATTTTATCAATGTGAGGTCTGTAAGAAAGTGTTGTGATATGAGGCTGGTGCAGATCAGGAACCGAGCCGAACCTTCGGAATTAATCCCGAAGTATGTCTACGAAGAATCAAGTTGATCTTCTTGTTGTATATATAGCCTCATGTTTCCCTCTGAATAAACAAAAAAAAATGAATCTTCCTTTGAACTACAACAGAAAGAATATGCCCGCGCGGATCATCTCACCAGATATGTCCGATCTCGTAGGTTGCCCATATATAAAAGCATAATCAATTGTGAGCTGTTCGGGTTGAGAGCTGATCACCTAATACAGACACTGCGGATAAACCGTTCACTTGTGAGAGGTGTGGTAAAGGATTCACAAGAATGTCGGTTATCAACAGGGAATATTGTCACAACTTATTGTTAATTTTTTTTCTTAGCGATATTCTTTGACGACAAACCCAAGGACATCATTCTACAGATGACCATCACCGATCCAACACATCCCTCGGGATCAGAGCATGTGTATCGCAGGTATGCAAGACCTGTGCGGCATCCAAGCCCAAATGTGACGATGAGAAGCCATGTCGACGATGTGTGCGACGATGCCAGATCTGCCAATAGCCCCAGATTGATAACTCCCTGGACAACACGCAAGCCGATGGTATGGTAGCCACCTAACCCGCGGACATTTGCCGACGATGTTGCTAACGTTACTTGCAACGGCAAAACCAGAAGTTTGGCCCGTCGATCATGCAGCAGGAACAGAATGGTGAGTTTTTTAGTTTTGTTGAGTCTGTATCTCATCTATGAATTCAACAAAGCAAGAAACAAAGATTGTCTCTACAAGAAGGTATGATATGTATGGTATGTAAGACGTTCTAGCAAAGGAGTTCAGAGTATGCAGTAGGTTGTAATGTTTTCACAAAGGTACATCTCACACAGAGATTCTTCCTCAAACTGTCTTTCCAAAAAATAATACTGTAGGATATAGATAGGTGTATGTAAAAAGAACAATGGAGACAGGGCGTCAAGCTGCGAAAGGAATGGGTTCATCGTCCGTTATGCAGCGTACCCAAAGGGTAGGGCTGGGAGTCATTAAACAGAGCCCAATATTCCTCAGTCGAGAACTGGCTCTTTGTTGATGGAATAAAAGATATACCCCAGTCGTCAATGTCATTGCCGATGCCAGTGAACAATTCTGAACCCACTGAGTCACTTTCGGTCGGATATTCAAGCATGGGGCTGCTTGCCTGGACATCATTATACAACAATCCTGCGTGACTCGTAGGTTCTGCTATATATGTTTGGTTGTATTCATCCAAATTGGTGCTTGGATGCATGTGAGATGGAATATGGGGACTCTCGACATCGGACACATCATGTATCGGGAAAGATGAATGTATGCTCTGAGCTTCAAATTTTTGCCCTTGGTAAATCCTTGGCGAAGACAAGTTATTGCTGGAAACAATTGGCGGGGCCTGTGCTGGGATGAATTTGTGCGAATTGCCATTGGAAAACTGTGGCCGCTGCACCTTTTGGTTGTTGTGATCTTGTGGCCTTTGGTGATGCACATGGTTTTGTTCATTCTCTTGGAAAGTTGGGCTTGCAGATTGATCTAAGGACCCCAGACGAGAGAGTATATCATGTACCAGAGGCTGACCGTTGGCTTCGCAGCACAATGGTTCTCCAGGCCAGCCATCTCCAGCCTGCACATGTCGATACAACTCTCTAATGCCACGAATAAGCCAGCCTTGCTGCTCTTCCAAGCAAGTTGTATATCTAAAAATGCAATCAGTCTTTTGCTACGTTGATATTTGATAGCGTATATTATTTACCCCTTGGGATACACTTTTTCTCGATGGCTTTTCCGATCACCAAACATGCAATAGGAATTTTCATCTCGGCACCTTTGACAAGGGCTGGCTCCATCGCACTGAATAGAATTAGAGTAGAATTCTTGATTGGAGGACGAGGGAAAATTGGAGGTCATTTCGTTACGTACCTTAGTCTTCTTCCTTCGACATCGATCGCAAGCCTTTTTTACCCTCGAACGAGCGCAGGACTTGGAGTAGGGCGTGTCTTTAGGCACCACTGGCTTTGTGATCTGACGTGCCATAATCATATGAGCCTTGCATGCAGTTTACGGGGTTGGACAAGCAGAAGTTGAAGTTCTTCAACCCAAGTTAGACCTAGGCTTTGTTTGATGGACCCCACTGGATGTCGAGATGATAGGATCGTAACAAAGAAATTCAGCATGTAGGTATCTGGAAGTGAATTTGGATGAATGATAGGTATTAGATATAAGAGAGATTATAAAATCGTGCCGAGTCGCACAATGGATCGGATTTTTGCGACTAAATTTAAACAGAGATTATTCAGCTAACTATCAAGGTACGGGTCTGGTCTCCCCTTTTTGGAGATATAGTTCCCCCTTTCGAATCAGTATTGTATTATTCCAAGGTTACGGCCATTTTACTTACTTGGCAGCCAAAAGTCTAATGGTGAGATCCGCTTATTAACGAATCAACTCAATAATTGTTTATATTGGTTATATCCGCGAAATTAGTCATACCGGGAATCCCCAAAAGGTGGATTTCACGATATTGACATCAGAATGACTTCTATCTACCGAGGGAACATACCGTTTATTTGATGCAGGGTCATGTCGCAAACCCTATTTGTCAACAAAAGGAGGGTCGCAATCTTACTAGTGCGCCTGAGGAATATTCCGCACCCCCATAGTTATGCCTGATGATAACCATAAGGCTCTCAGCGACCTTACTTGGCCCGACCCCCTTTAATTCTGCATCTTCTATAGTATTCATAACACACCCTCGAAAAGGATCCAACCGGCTATGCCCATACTAGTCCGCACTTCAACGACTATGTCCCTACCGGGGGCGCTTGATGACTTTATGAACAGGTAGGTAGGTAACGGGTCTTCCCTGCTCATGCAGCTATGCAGATCAGTCTCTTCTGAGAGACGACCTTCCCCAGTCCTCTTTGACAAGAGCGTATCCGCCTAATCGCTTCCGGCGCTCGCGTTGCCAAGAAGGTGAGTTTAAACGAGGTAAGACGGTCGTTTGGTCGGTTGGTTTTTGTCGATACATGAACATACGGTATGCGGTCGTACGAAAATTGGCCAATGAGATGCTGAGAATTACGTCTGTTGTGTAGTTTGATGGGGTTATGGGTTTAGTAAGCATTCAAGCGACGATGTTGAATCCTTTAAGCTAATTAGCAGTTTTCTTTTTCGCAGGTGGGTCCTTCGTACTCGACAAAAATCAAGACAGCAGATACGAGAAGGAAAGTGAACCGTTGTTCCCTTTTTTTCAGCTGTTTACGGCATATCGGACTCAGACGACGCAGCTAGTAAATGTATAAACCCACTAATAGAATCAACCATCGTAAATAAAGGGACAATTGGGGCGAATAGGGGGTTTGCATTGGCGTTCCGGATCAGGATATCTTGCAGAGATCTTCAGTGGCGCTCAAAATGATGATGATGATGATGATGATGATGATGATGATGGTGGTGGTGGTGATTTGTTGTTGCTGTAATTGATAAATCATGTTCAGTCTAGTGAACTATTTGCACAGAGGTGACTTTGGCATTAGCCATTTTACTCAACAGTCTTTAAATCATGTAGTAAGAAAATACCCAAGAATATCATATTCACTTCCAGGGGCCTATGTTTTTCGGTGATTCTGATTGGTAGTGGCAGTATTATTTCCCAAAACACAAAAAGCATGATCTAAAGCCTTTGTTTGCTGATCAGAGGTACCTCCACGGCGCTTTGAGCGTAACAGTTGCTGAAAGAGACCCATGACAGCCGCTCGATCACCCAAAGGCACATACTTTCCGGGTGATGATAGAGCAGGGTTTCCCTGTCCAGAAAGAATGAATCGACGTAATATAGCGCTGTCAGCGTCTCCATCCAAGAGAAACACAGGTTCCTCATTATCGATCCTAGTATCTGAAATCGATGGATTTAACGAGAACACGGTGCTTAAAGACCACAGCGCTAGCGCAGCAAAGTAAAGACAAGTCGCGCAAAATGCAGTGAGTGACCCAAAAGGCATACATCTTGCGATTCGCAGCACCTGACCAGCATGCCAGCTTGCCTTTCGGAGATTTTCAGGGCTGATTTGCTGAATATATGACTGGTATGTATCAACCGACCGCGCTTCACCGTCTTTCCCCGTGAATGTCTCAAGGATACCTAATGGCAGGTGCAACGACAGTGAAGCGGTTTGATAGATCAACGGAATGGCTGGTATTGATTGCTGTAGAGGCTTGACTGCAACTATTTCGAATTTCTCCAAAAATTGCTGCAATTCGTGCTGCCATAACTTCATAACCAGTGTGCTCCATTGACCGGATGGACTGCGACGTGGTTTATTGCAGTCTGCGACCATAGTCAGTATGCCATGCAGATTTGCTAAAGCAGCCAATCGAAGATCCCCATGACGAGGGAATCGACTGAGATCAGAGATATCTTGCAAAGTGGTGGCCAAAGACGGTATGGCAGGCATTGTTTTGGGGACTTCTTGAAGGTATATCACTTTCCATTGAGCGGCAGTTTTGGCATCCCACAATTTGCGTGAGAAGGGAATGGAGAGATCCAGCTCATCATGGGACATGAGTGGATCTGTTGATCGTAGAATAGATGCCTGAATATCATGAATGAATATGTGATAAGCAAGTCTATGATGCCGCGTTAGCTATTGCTCTTTGAAGTAATAATCTTGAATGACTAGCACCTTTTGAAAGACTCCTGCTCTACCCAATGCCGCCATTTCCGATCGAGAGTTGCTTCGTCGTCGGTCAGAGTGGGAGCGATCGTTGGGTACGATTCACATTTAAAGCGTGCGGCTCGCCGTAGCATCTGTTTGCAAGTCAGGATACAATAGTGTGTCAGATAAACTGGCTTCTTGACTGACCGTCACGACTGGCTGCACAAAACTCTCCGCGATTTCAACTCGCCGTTTGTCGCCACTCCAGAGTCCAATTTGAAGGATGAGAGTATATTCTTGTTGTTGTTTCAAATGGCGGGTCAGAGTATTAGTCTTCATACTTCGGGAAGTCAGGGGTGTTAGCAGATCAGCATTCAGTAGCCATAGTAAGCAAAGAAGTACCTTGTCGTTTACTTGCAGCCTGGCTACCTCCAACATAGCATAGCCAAGTCTCTGAATTGCTTCCAAATCCGAGAGAACAGCCCCGGCGGCGGCGAGAGTCAGAATCATTTCTGGACTTTCGTTATTTAATTTCATAGTTGACTCGTGAATCCAAGTGTCAATTTCGGATCTCTGTTGGGCGAAAAAGACTTGAATCAGGCTATCCAAGAGTTCCGCGCTTGGGAAGCACAGCATGATTCGATTCAATCGCTTTCGCTGACATTTCTTGACAACCAATGCAAATGCAGCGTCTCGACTCTCTCTTGTCAAGGCCTCGGCAAAAATGCGCGGCCCGGCAACACCGATAAGCATCGGAGTGTCAAGATGCTTAGGCACGGACAGATATTGCTGGTCCATGTACGCATTATCCTCTGCACGTGGGGTCCAATGCGATAGAGGGGACTCATCAAGAGCATTTCCGTCGTCGTCGTGGGGATACTCTGTCCCAGTAGGAAAATACTGTTGGGCAGGTTGTTCTTGAACAACGTGAGTTTCTGGAGAGGGACCTAGCCTGTTTAGGTAGTCCAAGAATTCAAGATCTTCGTCAGTCAACTCAAAGTCAGGATTGATCACACCAAACGCTTTCCACGGTTCGTAACCCTGTATCATTCATCAGCATGGATCTATGACGGCATAGTCACCGGTATTGACAAGAATCACTAACCGTCAGTGGAAACACGTCTAGGCCTGCCATTTCTTGATTAGAGCCTTCACATTGTAGTGGGCTGACGCCAGTTCCTGGAATAAAGATTCAGTCTCGGAATGCAGAGTGTAAATATCATGGGCTGGGTTGAATACCATCGCTTGCGTCGTTCATTACCATGTCCTCTGACAAATCCTCAGGTTCAGGAGTTCCCAAATTTCCCTCGTCATGCTGGTTCGTTGTTTCTGGTTCTCGTGCCATCGGGGAGGAACCTGATGGTATCAGTACATAATCAAGTCTTAATGATAGTAGAGCTCACCGATTTGCGCTACCGATTGATCTCCAAGCTAAGTGGCTTGCTCTAGTATAGAGTTAGCAACATCCATTTCAAGTTTACACCGAAAAGAGGTTGGGTTACCAAGAGCGGGCGCATCATGTATGTTATCTCGCTGAGGCCATTGACAGGTCCGATTTCGCCGTAAACATCGTCGACAAGGCTTCCTATCGTCACACTTCAGCTTGGACGCCGCACAGCTCTTGCAAGCTTGCGATACACGTCCTTTGACCTCTGTAGATCCATAAGAACCATCATCTTGCGTCGAACGATGGCCCTGGGCGTGCCGTCGAAGAAGGTCACTGAGAAAACATTAGCAACGCCTTGTGGTGATTTTCAGTGCTGGCACAGAACCGACATTCTTGTAAATCCCTTGCCACAGCTGTCACATTTAAATGGCTTATCGGACGTATCTGCGTCAGGCAGTCAGAGACTTGTTTCCAAAAAAAGTCAATCCAATAGGGCCTTCATATGTGCCCAGTAAGCATACGAGATCTGACATGCCGAATGAGATGATCAGCTCGGCCGTATTCCTTCTTGCAGACTCCACATTGGTAGAAGCCTCTGGAAGGAATCTGTGGCGTCTCAGATAAATGAGTAGTTGCAGCCACTCGACTTGGGGGGGCCATGGTGCATCGGGAAGTCATTGAGGGGCGTCTGCAATGGGTAGCCGAAGGTCATGATGTCGGGAGGAAGCGGACCACATCGGCTTCGGGATCCCAGGGTGATCTCCTGAAATTATCGCTGAGTAAGCGGGTATCTGCCGAGTCTAACCTGCCGTCCATGACACTAGTTACGACATCAAGAACCTTAATCCGGGCAATTGAGAGATTTTGGGATTTAATTGAAAAAATCTTTCACTAGTGCACTTATTCAAATACTAGCGTCAGGAACACAGACTTTTCGACCAGTATTAATACCGAGCCTGTCTTCCACAGCATTTCTCTCCAAATATCATGGCGGAAACCTTACCGACACCGAAGTCTTCCCATCAAGGGGCATGGAAGGAAATGCAGACTAAATTCATTACTGCAGTTGGGACGAGTTTTCTCCTCCTACAGCTTCTCTTTCTGGGCAACATGTGCTATCTATACGCCACACAGTTTCAAGACTCGACCAGGGTTCACACCATGAAAATGCTCTATGTCGATTACGATGGCGGTGTGATCGGTCAGTCTATCACAGAGGCCTACCAGTTGTTGAAGGGCGACGACTTCCCGACTCTGTACACAAAGTCCAGCGGCAGCTATTCTACGCCTGAGGACATAAGGGGTGCTGTATGTAGTGGCGATTACTGGGGCGCTATATATTCAGCTCCTGGTGCATCAACCAACCTTGCTACCACGCTCGCTTATGGGTCCGCATCGAATGGCTCCGCTCTCACTTACGTTTGGAATGGGGCACGTTATCCAGCCTTTGCCCAAAGTGAGATCTATTCGAACATCTTGGTTATGATTGAAACTGCCCGTTCAACCTACTACTCTAGTAGCGCATCGGGGGTAGTTGCCTCCGCCAACCTATCGAATCCTGTCGCACTTGAAGCCTTCCTCGACCCTATCCAAGCCACAGAAATCAACATTAAAGAAACAAATCAAGGCACGAGAGTTCTTTATAACACCGTGTCCCTCGTTATGCCCATTATCCAGCAATTTTTCTTCATGATGGCACTAAATGGAATCTCTGCACAATTCCAACTATTTACGAAACTAAGCGCTATGACCAATGGTCTCATTCGCATGATCACATCCATCATCTACACCTTTATTGGATCAATGTGCATGGCTGGCTATATCTGGGCGTATAAGGAGTCATGGGATGTCAACGGCAATCAGTTTGCTCTTACCTGGATGATCGTCTGGCTTTTCATGCATATCAACTTTCTGATCATCGATTCTCTTACTGCGTTTATACCGATGCAATTCTTGCCTTTCTGCATCCTTACCTGGGTCATTTTGAATGTTGCCAGCTCCATCAGTCCGTTTGAGTTAAACCCTGGGTTCTTCCGCTGGGGATATGCAATGCCGGCACATGAGGTGTATCAAGTGCTAGTTCAGATCTGGAGTGATGGATGTGAAGACCAGTCGTATCGGGCGCTTCCGATTCTCTTTTCCTGGTGGATTGTTGCACTCGTGGTAACTATTTACGCTACTTATAGTCGGTGCCACGCGGCTGTCAAAGCACACAATGCGCTGGAGGGACTTGAGACTAAGAAGGATGCTTCTCTGAAAACATCTTCTAGTACCGATGATATACTGGCGCGGCGGAGACGTGACACTATTGAGTCTATTCGCCTTGAGAACATATCCTACGGACCCAGTTATCCCACACCAGGTGTGCATGCTCTGGAGGAATAGTTCATGACTATTTTTCGCAATCGCAATATAGAAGGATCAAGATCTAGTGTTACATGGGTAACAAAATTTGAAATTGGAACTTTATGAAACTTCACAATGCTATTGGGCATATTTCAGCTCTCACATATGACAGTCCATATGCCGCCCAAAATTCGGGTCGTGGTATAGTCCCGAAATTTGAAGGAAGCTAAAGGACTAAGGTACTAAGAGTATGCCTGTTTGGGAAGGTCTGCGCGACTGCTTGGTCAAAAGATTATTTGAATCGATATATTCCTAATTGATAGTTTTGCAAACATCCATATGCTCTGAAGAAGGGCCAAGGGCCTTAGAATGATTATTCACTAGTCTTCACATCAATACCATCAACCTTCTCGCCGAGCACACCCAAGCCCTCCACTTGAATAGGCTGGCAAGGAGTAAGAACGTACAACATTCTCGCACACCCGCCGTTTGGTGTAACATTCTTCCAAGCATGATTCGTGGCACGTTGGATTGCAACGTCCCCTCTCTTCATAACCCGCTTCTCTCCGCTATCTAGAGATAGTTCCACCTCGCCTTCCAACACAACACCGTAATCCAACGAAACAGTGCGATGCATAGGGCTTTCGGCAGCGGATGGGAAGTCGACAATTCGGCAAACGGTTCCGGTTGAAATAGCAAGGCCAGGGGGCGAGATTACATTGGCCTCGTATCTCGTGATATCAGCGTCCTCGGAAAGCTGGGCCGGGAATTCATTCGAGGTATATGCTAGACCGAACGGAAATCCATTGACTTCCTGCTTGGGCATGGACTCGGAGAGGCGGGTGGAAAAGACCGCTTTGCCATTCTGGTCGTGTGCGGTAATATACCGGTTCAGGGAGGGAAGCTGGAGCTGTTCTCCACTCATGTTGGATGGTGGCCGGGTTGAAAAATGGAGAGACTAGGCAATAATTGATGGAAAGTGGAACTTATCTCTACAAAATTTTGGGCGAGGAGCATATGTTCATAAATATTGACCAAATCGGTTCTGGTATCTAGCTCTATGTAATGAATGATGTTGCATCGGATCACCATCGGCTCGCCCTCGCATTCCCGGCTCCACCTTGCATTGAAGATATCCGATCAATACTTGGCAACAAGCTCAACACCATGTATCCGCTGCCATCCGCTGCCCCACGGTTTACGCGGTTGGAATGATCGGCAAGGTAACAAAGTTCTCATAGTGCGATCCGAAGTGAATGTGGTTAGTTCCCTGCAATTTTTCGGTGGAACTACATAGCCATCAGTAAATACCATAGCCGGCGGGGAAGAATTGAACCTACCGATCGATTGGGTCATTGTGCTGGAAGATACCCGAGCCTTGCGTGTCTCCAGAGGCTACCTCCAGGATGAGTTTGCCACCCTTTTCAACCACGATGTTGGTGGGCCAAATCTCCACATCCACGGGATAAACCTCACCCGGCATGACGGGCAAAACGTCGGTCGAAAAGTAGTCTCTGTAGGGCATGTGCTCATTGTGTCGCAAGCTCTTTTCGTTGACCTTCCGCATACTGACACGGAGCCAACCCTTTGTTAGAGGCACAGGATCACCAGCGGTTCCCGTATAGAAAACTTCCTCTCCCGATGGGGAGATGTAACGGAGAGTCAAGAACAGGTCAATATCAGAGGGCAATGGACCTCCCTTGTCTGGAGTAACAGAGACATTTAAGCGAGCAGTGATATGGCCTGTGACCTCGGTCTCCTCCTCGAAGGCCGGGGTCGAGAATTGAAGGAACGAGGGTTCATCGAGGGTGCCCAGAGCACGATAGCTAAGTTTAGCCAGCTTTGATTCCGGCCCCGGCGTCTCGCTTAGTAGCTGGAGAGAGGGGGTCAAATGGAACTTAGTATACTCAGTCCGTGCGATAGGCCACTCCTTTTCAACCCGGCGTGAGAATGTTTTCTCTGCCTCCGCGTTGTTAAAGCCGACATTGCCCTTTCTCAGCAAAACATCGACCTTAGGTGCTTCACCAGTACTCCAGCCAGCACTGTCCTCTCCTTTCAGGAACGCATCAAGGAAGCCCTTCTGGATATCGACTTCCTCCTTGTAGTAGAAAGGCAAATCGTGGCGGCCGGTGATGAACCGAAGATATTTCAAGTCCGATCCGGCATTCAGATAACCCATGACGTTGCCGCGTAGATGCAGCAAGATACCACCCCAGTTGGCCACACTAAGAAGCGGGACCTTAATATCTTCCATATTATACTCTTTCGAAGCATAATAGGCATCGTCGCGGAATCGATTTTTCAGGTTGTCAATGTTTTGGTCGTTCCGGTTAGCAACCAGCTCTTCTTCCGAAAGGTCGCCTTCGATGGTATCAGGACCCCAGTTACGGGCAGCACGTCCGGCGAGACCGTATTGGTTTGATACAACTTGACGATCCCACCAAAACTTGATAAAGGCGTTTGACAGAATACCACCGTGGCGGCATCGGTCACGGTAGTAATCAGACATGCCTTCCCAGGGAATTATACACGCCAATCCCTTAGGTTGACGCGCAGCGACACGCCACTGGCTGCCAGCATAATAGCTGATTCCGAGGAGGCCAACCTTTCCGTTGGACCAAGATTGCTCTGCGGCCCATTCAACGACATCCACGAAGGCCTCGCTTGTTCCGCGAGACATGGTATCCAAGACACCAGGAGATTGGCCTAAGCCTCGCTCGTCAGCGCGAACAACGGCATAGCCGTGCTTAGTCCAAAATCCTGGATCGGGTGTCTCCCATGCAGAGTGCTCTGAATGGTGTTCAGGGTTCACTTCGTTGTACGAGTTGATGGCGAAGCTAGATAAAAAATCAGCATCAGATACGAGGGGGGGAAGCTAATAACTGCGTACTCTTTGTAATGAAGATCCTTGCCATAGGGACCGTAGGTCACCAGGACGGGCGCATTGTCAACACCTTTGGGGCGGTAGACATTGCAGCGAATAAGTCCCCCATCATTTGCAAGAGGAATAGTAACGTTCTCCTCGAAAATATAGGGGAACGACGTCGCGTCCACGCGGGTAATGTCCTTGATGGAATTCGGCATGATGCTGCTTTAGCTGCAAAGTCGAGATAGAATCATGCATTAGCTCGCCTCAAGAGAAATGACCTCCTAACATTTCTGCTAATTATTGAATTAGCTTTATGCTCGAAACCGGGAGGCTGCGGCAGCGTTCGGGTATGTGGAGCCGAAAGGCATCGGCAGCCCGGGGAGAGTGGCGTGATTCGAGCCGCGGAAGAAGTCATGTTCTGTAATCGGCAAACACAAATGTAGATCATCGAAACCATTAAATGAGATTCCGATAGCGGGAATTCATTTATTTCTCTCTTTGGTGCCTCTTCTCCTGTTCCGATATTCGTTACACCCATCAATCAGAGCAGATGAATACTGAAACCATGGATATCGACTCGACCGCAGAGGGATTGAAAGTACTTATTGTCGGAGCTGGCATTGGCGGGTTAGCGGCAGCTATTGCCCTTCGTCAGCAGGGCCATGAAGTCGAGGTAAGAAACCTTTTGTGGCTTGGTTCATCTTTGCATTCGGTTAGACTAACCGAGCAATGCCAGTTGTTTGAGCGATCACGATTCGCTAACGAGATTGGAGCGGCTATTCACCTCACCCCCAACGCGAATGGTCTTCTAAAGAAGATTGGAGTGGATGCGTCTCATTATGGAGCTGTGCAAACGGAGCAGGTAAGCTCTTTTGAAACGGCTTTTAATAAACGTGAATGCTCACAGCTTCAAGATTCGAGACTACACTTCCGATGGCAAACTCGCCTTCACCGGACGGTTTGATCAATTCGCGGATACTTGGCAGCACGTGAGAGATTACCTTTCCTGGTCTCTGCACTGAGCTGATAAGCATATAGGAATGGCTTCTGATTCACCGTGCGCACCTCCACGAGGCCCTAAAAGACAAGGCTGGCGCACCTGGCAAGGGAAAACCTGCAGTTCTGCATACCTCCTGTAAAGCCACCGGGGTCGACCCGGAGACTGCCACTGTCATTCTATCAGATGGAACTAAGGTTCATGGTGATGTTGTCATCGGTGCTGATGGCGTGCACTCGGTAGCCAGGCGTCACGTTACCGGCTCGGATAAGCAGACCTTCAGTTCAGGAAAAAATGCGTTCCGGTTCATGGTCTCACGCAAGGAAGTGCTTGACGATCCCGAGACTGCCCATCTGGTGCAAGATCTGGGATCTGTGGACATGTGGCACGCCTCTGACAGCAAGCTCGTTATCTACCCCTGTGTGAACAACGAAATGTTGAATTTCGTCTGCATTCACCCTGATACTCTCACCAGCATTGGGGTATCTCAAGGTTGGGACCAAACGGTCGGCAAGGACACATTGCTGCAGGTCTACAAAGAATACGATCCAGTCGTTCGCAAAATTCTGGCGAAAGCGGATCCAGAAACCCTGAAAATCTGGCCTCTCCTCGACATGGAAACGCTTCCCAGCTGGGCTGATCACCGCTTGGCACTCATGGGAGATGCAGCTCATCCATTCCTACCCTATCGCGCATCCGGCGGTGCCATGGCGATTGAGGATGGTATTGCTCTGGCCGTTCTGCTCCCGGGCGATCTCGCAAAGGCGGAAGTTCCTGAGCGATTGAAGCTGTATGAAAAGGCACGTCATGGGCGAGTTACTCGAATTCAAGAATACACGCGGGAGTCTGGAAGAAGCCACATGCCCATGTCCAAAGGTATGTTCTTGGCTCTTCCTTCAATATCCCATTTACTTATCGTTTAATGGCTTTGAGCTAACTTTCTCACGTTTCGAAAGTCATGAGAATTATTTCTGAGATCTACGACCACGACGAATGGGATTATGCGACTGAATTCTTGAGACAGCATCAGCGCGCTCAAAACCCCGAGGTTTACTACAGGCAGCCGTCTGTGTTTGGCCCCATGCCCGGCCCCCGTCAAGACTTCTGGGGTCGTAGCCGAGCTTTGACATCTGCTAAGGCAAAATTCTGCACCATTTCGATTAAGATAAAGACCAGTCGGACACTCCTCAGGAACCTCTTGCCCAACTCCGCGTACAGCTTCTCCGGAACAGGCAGTGTGGCCTACGCCACTTTCTCTCAGACTAGTTTGGATGGCTTGGAGTGGCTTGCAGGAGGTGGTTATAACCACGTTGGCCTTTACATTCACGGCATTGAATATACGCAATCTTATGGACAGGTCACTAAAGGCACATACCTTCCCGTCATGTTTGAGGATCTTACTGATCCCATCCTCTCTGGACGAGAGGAGCTTGGATTCCCGAAGCTTTACAGCAATATCGATGTGGACAAGCGGAAGCAGTCGTATCATGTCACCACGAGCTGGAGAGGTGCGGTCTGGGGACGCATGAGCCTCACTGACCTCAATGAAGAGGAGAAAACCGCCGATGTGGAAGAAGAGTCCGCAAACCAATGTCTCCTTGTGCATCGCTATATGCCGTCGATAGGCAGAGAGGGTAAAGGCACTCCGGAAGCGGAATATCCAGTCCTTATTAATATGGCGGAGGAGTCACAGATTGTGCCTAGCAATATCACCCGAGTACTCAAGGCATCGCAGGCAGAGCTTGAGATCAATGCCTTGGATTGGAACCAGCTTCCTACCCTGCACCATATCACATCCCGTCTTGCTGAGATTCCGGTGTATGATATTGTTGAGGCCAAGGTCGTGGAAGGCGAGGGAGTGATGGATATCTCGTCCGCAAAGAAACTTGCATAGGAAGCGGTAGTACAATCAAAGGCGGGGTTGTATGAGACTTGTACATAAAGTGCTGAAAAACATGGATTCTTTTCACTATCCTTATTGGTATAAAATGCAGAGCCTGTTCAGTTTTAAAGGGTACCTTTATCTTGCTTTCTGCTCTCTCCTTTTCACGGCGGATGGAGGCGATCGATGACGCACGTGGAAACCCATCTCACGTATTACTCCAAAACGAGTAGTCATGGAGGTTGATCTTGAACTTCCGGTCGTCGGAGGAACTGATCAAGTTATTTTTCCAGTTTATGGCGAGCCACTCGGAAACTTTGGAATCGGCATGCCGTCTGCGGGACCTGCGGTCCGCCAGCGGCGAAATGAGCCGAAGTAGCAAGACGCGGACCACTTGAGGCTAACCGATAGCATAAGCTATGTATAGAATGGAATCGGAATTATCCGGGTAGAGCGCAGGTTCTTGTTTTCTATTTCTGAGAAGTTATAAATTCGAACCCGTAATGTCCGGAGACTGAGATCGTTCTCTAACATATTGACCACAACGCCACGTTCATCAAATATAACACAAGCTGCAAGCTCAGACAACTATGACATCCTCGGAGCGTCTTTATTTTCTCGATCTGGGGCTCTCAAGCTTCCCCCGCCGCAATGGCCGAATAATGTCCTCTCGACCTGATGGTACAGATTTCCAGGAGTTGGTCACTGGGTTACAGACTCTTCCGGATGGCATTGCGGTCGACACGCAGAATCAGAAGCTGTATTGGACCAACATGGGCGAGTCGATGGTGAACGACGGTTCTATTCGACGATGTGATCTTTCCGGCGCGAACATCGTCACTATCATTCCAAGTGGCGTGACACATACACCAAAGCAGCTCAAAATTTCCCGCAACCAGATATACTGGTGTGATCGTGAAGGCATGAGGATCATGCGTGCAGACTTGGATGGGAGCAATGTCGAAGTTCTTTACCATGCTGGTTCATCGGACGATGACCGCGAAGACCGCCGAAACTGGTGTGTAGGCATTGCTGTGGATGACGTCCGGGGCAAGCTGTATTGGTCGCAGAAGGGCCCTTCCAAAGGTGGCCAAGGGAAAATCATGTGTATGACTCTTGAACCACATGGCGAGGTCAAGACAACGACAAACCTTCGAGAAGTACACACCATCCTAGACAATCTACCCGAGCCCATAGACTTGGAATTGGAACCAAACACCAACACTCTCTACTGGACCGACCGTGGAGATCCGCCTTTCGGAAATACCGTCAATGCGATCCACATTGACGCTGCGCACAAGGTTGGTGTGATGGCATTGAGAGTTCTCGTGCAGCGACTGCACGAAGGTATCGGACTTTCTTTGGATTTGAAGCATGGCCGGATGTTTTTTGGTGATTTAATGGGAGGGGTCTACACGTCACAGTTGGATGGGACGCAGAAAAAGACATTGTTCACTGACCTGGGTGACATCACAGGCATTGAATATGCTGAATACTGATGTGCATATTGTCAGATGGGATCACTTCAAATATTGAATCATGCGATGCATTTTAGATAACTGGCGCGATGAAGGTTCTCAAGGTGTGTATTGAATACAAAATACATAATACAAAATAGCACTAGAGACAATAATCTGATGTATACACCAATTGCCTCTTACCATTCACCACCGATCTCATAATGGAACAAACGGTTGTTCAATCTCCCTCCCGTAAAGCGCCAAACTCGGGATGTCACCTAGGACTAGTTGGCCATTTCTCATTATTCTGTAGTAAGGACTAAACCTTACTGCGTTGAGCCAAACACCATGCAGCATGACTGTAATGATAACCCGTTCCACGTTATTTGAGCCCGGTGGTCGCTGGCTAAAATCGAGATTTCGATTGATAGGACGGTAGGCAGGAATTCGACGATGATCTGAGGGCCAATTTGGCGGCTGAGTGGTCGGCGCTGAGGACAGAGAGGAGGTTGTAGGCGTGTGTTCCTCCTGTCCGCTGTGATGGAGCTCGTAGTCCACCAAAACGGAGACAGGAGTCGTCCGAGTGTTTTCTAAGATAGTCGCTGACATGGATGATAATAGACGGGAAGTTATCAGGTAGAAAAATGCTGGGTAAGACGCTAGTGGGTCAAGTTCAATGCCAGCAGTGCCTTCGTTGCGCGTCGCTCTCTGGTCCCTCCGAGTTCAAAGACGGGGGCTTTCTAATGGTAAAGTCCTACGTACTATTGCATAAAGTATTGTGCCACTATTGGCAATACGGCTTTTCTTTGGGTGCTCGGCACCCGGCAGGCATCGGTCAATTGCCCCTCGGAGGTCCCCCAATACAGCCGAGCTCCCGACCATCGGATGAACGTGGGCAGCCGAACGGAGTGGAACCCGACGTAGACTAGGAACGTTGAACATAATGCTTCAGAAGTGAGCAAGATTGACTGTCATGGACTTTCTTAACTCCAACCCAACTCAAGAACACTTGTTCGCCAGAAATGGAGTCCAGAACAACTGTTTCAAGTCTTCCTCGCCATTTGGCTCAAATCGTGGCCGGCAACATCGACGGCCGAGCTGCCAATATCAGATATCGCCAGAATCAATTCCAACGCCTGCAAAACTCGATCCTGAAGAACCTGAATAGGATCAAGCAGGCCATTGCAGACGATTCAGGCCAAACTCAAGAAGAGGTGCAGGCAGAGGTCGCTCTCGCCTTGAAAGAGATACACACGCACTACGCCTCTCTCGACGTTGCGCGAAGTGTGGAAGTCGAGTACAGAATTTCGAATGGAATTGATAACATAGATAACAAGATAGGAGCTGGGATAGTCTATGTCATTCCCTCGCAGCATAGTCTCTTCTACTCCGTGATCGCCGCCCTCAGCGCAGCGCTTGCAGCAGGGAACTCAACCATTATTGAGGTACATGAGTTTCACACAATCTTCACGTCCAGAACAATGTTAACGTCTAAGTCACCTCACAGCTTCCCAAAACTTCATTACAAGTTTCTTCCCTCCTTCACTCCATTCTTTCGAAGGCCCTCGACAGGGATACATTCGCTATTGCCGAGACACGACCAGATGATGACTTCCTTCGCTCCATTTTTGTGCTTTCACAGCAGGCAGCACCTGAGAACCTACAGGCACCTCTCAGTCTAGAGTCTCCAAGTACCTTGAGAACAGTCGCGATAGTTGATCGTACAGCCAATCTGGCTGACGCCGCCACTGACTTGGTCATCTCCCGTTTCGCATTCAATGGTCGCTCTCCATATTCACCAGATGTCATTCTTGTGCATGAGTTCTGCGTTCAAGACTTTGTTGGGCTCTTGGTCAAGGAAGCCCCAAGCTACTTTGGTCGTGGATCGCAGCAGACCAAGAAGATGCTCAAGAGAGGAGACGGTCCTTCTCTGCTGGAACGTCTTCCATCGGAAGGTAGCAGCCGCGTCATTGTTTCCGGAACTGGTTGGGCGGTTGCTCAAGTGCAAGATCGGTTAGTCTTGAACAATTACTTACGTTGTGCCAATGAACTCGAATCCAACTAACGGTTGATCAGAAAATCTTATCTTCTAAAATCTAAAATCGATGAGCGACTTCTCTTGATCCACACGGTTTCGAGTCTCGATGATGCAATCAACTTCTGCAATTCGTGAGTCTTTCATACTGCCATTCCCATTTCCCTAATCTAGTATCAGGTTAACAAAGATTGCAGAATGGGAACACTCAACGCAACCTACACCTTTGCAGCACCAGCTGCAGCAAAGTACGTCTCTGAATCAATCGACGCTGGAATAGCTTGGATCAACCAATTTCCGCATGATATGCTTGGTAAGACCGGCTGCCTTCATTTACCAAGTGCTTTCAATTTTCTGATTAGCTTTCTTCCCCTCTAGTCGGGCCCGTCCTTCCTCATAACGTCGCTTACGGTCAGAAGACCCGGTATATTTACGATCTCTTCCAAGTATCTCGAGGAAAAATTTTACATCGGTCCTCGAACACAAATCTAGCCAAGAGTATTCTTGGTTCAGCTAGCACGTCGCATGTTCAGGCTTCTTTGCGTCAGGTCTTAGCACCTTTGCCGCCCCTGCAACAACGCCCTGGACACAAGATTGGGTTCTTCGAGCAGGGTTTTATCACAGGAGGATCCCTTATCCTCAGCTCACTGGTCGCAATTGGGATTGCAGCAGGTTATCGCGTTTGGAAAATGCGATAGTCCTATCTGTGTATATATGGCTTTGCCAATGGTGTTCGATTATAGTCGCTCTTCAAATAGTCGGTTGTTCATAGTGAAAATTACATGGTGGTCAATTCCAAGGTTTTCGAACATTTATATTTGATTTGCAATGAGTCACTAACGGAAATATTTATCTCAAGGCTTGGCTCGTTCCGGGAATCAACTTTTCAGACCTTAAAAGCCCTCTATTCAGGCCTACCGCGAGTAAATAACTAATCAACTTAACAGCAACAAATGAATTATTAAACCTGTCCTCCACCAGCGTCCAGTAGTGAACTGACAATTGCACATATTGGTTTCTACCGCGAGTACATAATCAACTGAACAGTAACAGATGAATCATTAAACCTGCCCTCTACCAGCGTCCAATAGTGAACTGAGAATTGCACATGTTGGTTAACTCCCAAGTCTCGGCTCCTAGAAAGCCGATCGATCCTTCATCCTCAAAGTCCCCAGCCGCACCCGCAATAAACATAGCCGACATGAAATGATCATCAGTCGCATGTGCGTCGCGGTACTCAGGGTGCTTCATGAGTCGTGTCATAGCCCGTCTGAGCTGTGGCCCGGAGGTGGTAGTGATGACATCTTCCACCGCCTGTCTGAATTCCAAAGCCCAGTGCTCCGGAGCGGATTCCTGAGCGAAATTGTCCCGGAATCGAAGCATAGGGGCCCATCTATTCCTGTACAGATTGTGGACTGCACCCCCGGTACCGATCAAAAGATATCCTTCGTTTCGTAGCTGGCGGACCGTCGAGCCAACTTTCATGTGGTAGTGGGGATCGTAGCGCGCGTTCAAAGAGATGAGTGTCGTGGGCGGACATGCCTTTGGGAACATGCGGATGAGGATGAGATACACGTCGTGGATCCATTCAAATGTATCGTTGCCGCTCACATTGAACCCAGCATCTGCCAGCAGGTTGATGCATCGCTTGGCTGTCTCGAGATCCGGGTTGAGCTTGTAATCAATATATTTGGAAGGGTGGACGTAGGCGACTGGGCTTTTACCGGGGTTCGGACTGGTCGAGATCTGGATTTGGTCTCCAAAGCAATCCCAGTGAGCACCCTGCGTTCGGTTCAGACTTAGTAATGTGAAGGATCACATCAGGTTGCAGTGTGATAAGAGTCCATACCATAATAACGATGCCTTTGACTCCATGCTCGAGTGCCTCGTCACCGCATTGTTTCCAATACGTAGCCGATGAGGATTCCTCGCCGAGCATCATCGTGGATCCATGTGAAAAGAAGTGTACTGGAGTCAGCGCTGCAGCATGACCTTGTTAGTTTGACTGTCGGCTGAATTGTGAGAAGCTAAAACCCACCCATTGTGATGTCACAGATGTATCTCTTGAGTTGCAATCTATTCTTGCTTTCCATGCTCTATATTATCGCATGATGCTTATTCAATCCGGATGTGCCCTCGGGCTCGGGCTTTAGTTTGCTCGACCCTCTGTCGGGCGGGTGGCCCACACACCCGATATTCGTTCCAGCCATGTGTCGGGGTTAACTTCGACTTCACAGAGGCACCGATAATTATACCGCCAAGCTAATCATATAGTCTACATATTAAATGGGTTAGCAGATTACTTGTGGAACAAGGTTAGTGGTCATCCGGTGCCGGCGATAGCCTTGGAACGCCGAGAAGATGACCCTGGGATTTGAAGTCTTACACGAAAATCTAGAACTCCACTGCGAAAACTTTTGACCAGGGAGAGAACGGGTAAGGATCCCGGCTTAGTGCGGGCTCTTTTAAAAGTTGTCTTGATTCCGCTGATTAAGTCGAAAGTATCAAATCAACTGGATCTTCGAGGGACGATCACTTCTCATGCAAATTCCTTGTCATTTTGACTCTACGGTATCTTAAAGTTCGGGTCCTGCTCCATATCATCCCCTGCTCTGCTTTCTCAATTTCTAAATTTGCTTGCCAGCATTCAATGTTGCGCTAGTGATTATAGGTGCCATCTGGATTGGTCCTATAGTTTTATTGCCCCATTTGGTCTTGCAGAATGGAGTGATCGTTGCTACGCTAGGGCTGCTTCTTATCATGCTAGTAAACCTCTTATAAACCGGATAGCATTGAGTGGGGTGTGCGACTGCTATTTTCCGATTGACTACATAAAGCAGGAGAGTACTATAGTGAGTGCCCGAGGTTTCTTTTCGGGCCGGCTCCACCATTCGGCTATCAGCAGTCCCAAACCTGTCCAGATTACGGATTTGACAAGGCTAGGGGATCCGAGGGGCTCCGAGTTGTGGTAGTTTGAGTGTGAATGTCCGAGGGATTCAAGTATCCAGCCACTTCCTGGCCGGCGTCACCGGCAATCACAGGATATATAAGAGAGGGAGCTATGTAGCTATGTACCCGTTCTATAAAGTTGACTGAATGGGTAACGGATGAATGGATTTTGAAGGCTTTCATTCGATATACTATGTGCGTCTCCTATGTCTAGATACAATTTACTGCCTTAATTATCAATTTTCTAGAATAAGCTTACTATCATTCATCGACTTGATATATGCCATGTAAGAGTGTGCTCGTTCAGGCAAAAGCCGTGGCTCCGCGGGTCTCGTCCTGATCCTCTGGCGACATGCAGGCACCTCTTCGCGGTGTCAGAGACTAGTATTCGGGGGACTTACTCGAAGAAGCCAAGACCTGCTCCAAAGAATCGATAGAATTAAAAATCCTTCAAGGAGGCTTTGTGTGTTATGCCGTTTAGCCTTATTCGTAGACTTCACCATTCATAGCCGTGAATCGCGTAATATACTTTGAAGCCTTTGATCATACCTTGAGTTTCGAGTAAAGCTAACATGCGATGTAGACAATGCTTTGGTTTCTGGGCTAGAGGGAAGGTCCCAACCCCGGGGTTTATTCTCAATCTTACTATCATGTGACTTTCTAGGCGCTAAAATGTTCAATTCTATCTTTAGAACAAGGTGTGGACGGCTTTCTCTATAGCCATTCAAATTCGAAACGATGAAGCGGGGACTTCGGCTGTATTGTCTTGTCAGGTAAATTACCTTCCCATTATGACGCACTGTGGTGATTTGTGGTCTAACCTCATTCAGCCTAAGTCGTTTCAAGATGGTCTTGGCGGTGGGGCTTGAGATAGTTTCTCTGTGCAAAATATGAAAGCCAATTTCGAACATTGCTGTACAGGAATTATTATCTTGTGTAGCAATATACGTTACCATGCTGGAGATTTTTACAATTTCTATCAATTGTGGCTCGCTCAACGATTGATCTGTGGTGTATTCGATATGTGGTGTATTCGATATGTGGTGTATTCATCAAGCCAGGTTCGAGAAGAACTAGGCAGAAAATTCAGTCTAAATGTGACGAGGCAGTCAGATCACAAAAGAAAAGGTCCAATTTGACTAAGGAACAAAGCTAAAGAGAAGAAAGAAAGACAGGAAAAGAAAACAACAACACGATCAGTCACGCTCTCCCTCAGTCACGTGTCATATACGGTCACGTGATTCACCTCCAACGCAACCCAGTATCTGAGAAACCGGCATACAAGCCTTCAAGAAGACACAACACTTTTCCCTCCATCTTCAGTGAGTCGTTTCCGAATTTTCACTTCCAGATAACCAGGTCCTAATTTTCGGACTATACCATCCATGCCACTCTCTGCAGAATTTCCGATCACAGCACTCGGTGAGAAAAGCAATGCCTCACCTACATGAAGACGGACTATTCTTTCAAACAATAACTTTTCCCACATTAATTTCCTTTCTCCGTGCCCAGTGGATTCCCTCGAGAGCTCTTCACCCAAAGATATTCCCGCTATATGGCTTTTTAAAGCGCGAAGCCACTCCGGCGATGAAAATCGATGAACAACGGTGACAGAGCAGAGGCCAAGAAGAGCAGTAGATATGATCGGCTCTTGGGTTGAGATCACAATTCTGATGCCAAGATGTCGCTGGAGCCTCACAGTAGAGAGAAGACTTTCGGTAAAAGAGCGTGCCTCAACAGAATTGTCCATGTACTAACAATTATTAGCAAAATCCGGTGGTGATCTTTAACTTAGACTGACTTTGTGAGCCTCATCAAGAGCCACTATGCGACCGACGTCTGTGCTCTGCTCTAGAAATATTCCGAAGCATATGTTAAAGAGAGAGCAGGCCGTATCAGGAGAGATGCATGGGCAGGAAAGGTCAACTATAGTAAGTTGACTCCGCTGTTCTGTCTTAGCCGATGAAGAATAAATAGTAGGGAGTTCACCTAGTAATTATATACGCTCTCGCTAAAGCTAACGTTAACTAGGTAAACTATAAATACTTAGAATTAGCCGCCGAATTAAATAAGAAATTTTTTAAAGGAATTTAGTAAAGAGAGGCCTACTAATAGAATATATATCTAATAGTATACCTAAGAAAGTTATATAGATAGTTATTTTCCTTAAGGTTGTTAGGTAGTTAGGCTTTTATCGTAATATTTTCGGTTAGTATATAATAGTCTATAATATCGGTCCTAAAACTTTATAGTTAAATTAAGGTTTCTATATATATTATATAAAAGGCGAGTCTAAAAGCTAGAATTAAATAATCAACTTATAATTATTAATAATATAGAATCGTATATCCTAGAGACTATATTAGAGTAGTAAAGAAGTAAGTATTAAAGAATAATAATAGGTAGAAATTCTAACTAATTTATATAGATAGGTAGATAGGGGCCTAGAAATACTTTATATATAATTGAATTACTAATCTAATAAAATAAGTATACTACCTAGGCTAACTATACATAGTCTATTATATAAGATAATATATAATTAGTTAATTTTCTAGTAGTATTAGCCTACTAGTAGAGTTTTAGAGGAAGGACTATATCGAATATCTTCCATTTTTCCGTATCTATGGTAACGACTAGGTTTATGCACTCTCTCGACGATATAAGCCTTAACAGATTCAGAGACATATTTTGCGATCATCCTAAATACAAGAGGGAAAAAAATCTAACTAGGCAAAATCTAACATAAAACGGCTATACGAGATACTCCTTTAAGAGAGAGGACCAAGAGAGGAAGGGCCTTATTTTTCGGGCTTTCTATTTTTCTAGCTATTGTTAGGCGTAGGCATAGGTCGACGGGGAAGACCTAGTGCCCGAGGAGCTTGAAGCTATAGACGAAGAAGATCCTTAAGTAGGCGTCGAAGTCGTAGGAATACTTAGAGAGGGGGTTGTACTTATGGTAGTTAAGGGCTTAGAGTTAGACGCGTTATACGAGCTACTAGTCTTTAGCCTATTATCTAGTATATACCTAGCTTTGTTACCGTTCTAATTAATAAAAGTAACTTTACTAGTCTAGTTAACTAGGATCTAAGCAATATTCTTGCCGTTTTTAGTACTATATACCGCTATATTAATACTAGCGGAATCTTTACGTATACTATTTACGACCTCGCTTATTTCTAAAACAAAATTTTAATTAGTATTTATCGGTAAACGCCTAGGTTTAATTATAGTATTTACTAAAGCAATCGTCTCCGTTTAATTTTCTAAACGATATAGAGTAGCCTATATATCTATAGTTATCGTTAGAGTATATCTTATACTTACGATCTTCGTCGATAACCTAGAGAGCGCCTCTAAAAGAGGTACGTATAAATACTCTAACAAGGATTATAGGGACTAAAAAGCGTATTCTAGTAAATTCAATCGAAATAGGAATAAGCTATACTAGGGGTTAAGAAGTAAAGAGTATTCTATAGGCTTTATATAATAAAGTTAGGGGTTCCTTAGTATATAGGATTGTAGTACTTCTACGATACTATTTTCGGCTATCTCCCTTATATCTTTTTTGGTTTATCTAGGGAGTATATTCGATTAGTTTTCCTTAGCTTACCTTAAAACTATACGTATTTATTGCGATACTATTTTTGGTCCTATAGACCTATATCCGAGTAGTACGGTATATTAGCTAAAGTAAGGCCGATATAGTAGGATAGCCTACGATACCCTTTTTGTCTATTATTTTGTAAGCTCTTCGCTACTCGTGAACCTAAACCTCTATTATAATATTCTTATTTAGGGAAGGCGTAGCTAAAAAAGTTAGTAAGGACTTACGATACTATTTTAATCCTCCCCCTACCTATAATCCCGACCGAGTAAATTGTTGCTAACTTACCTACGCTAGGAAAGATCTTCCGTATTAGCTTTTTATTATCTAGAACCCTATAGTAATATTAACTCTATAAAGGTCTTTAATTTTCTACTCCTATCTCCTACGCTTTTTCTAGTTCTCTAATAGTCTCTATATAGGTCGAACTATAGCCTCTAAATCTCTACCGACTACTAATAATAGCGGTATAATTAATATTTTTTAACTCCTTTACTAGCATCGATTAAGACTAGTTTTAGGTCTAGATTATATATCTACCCTAGATATAATAATAGACCTTAGTAACTAGTATACTGATTAAAAGAAGTTTAGGGAGGCCGAGGTTCTATATTAGTATACGTTGAAGGGCTATTATAGATTATTAGGATAGAACGTAGCTTCTACTCTCGATACTCTAGACAACCTCGGAATTATATACGCTATAGCGGATAGGCTAGAGGAAGCTAGGGAAATATATTTTTTAGCGCTTAAGGGTAAGCTAGAGGCTTTAGGTACTAAATACCTCTCTACCCTTATAATAGCGTATAATATTAGAAAATTCTATGCCGATTAAGGTAGGATAGACGAGGCGAGAATATTATACTATGTCGTCTTATCGGGCAAACTAAAGCTCCTAGGCCTAGGGTATATCTCGACCCTAACGATAATAAATAACCTCGGAATTATTTATCGCTACTAGGGTAAGCTAGAAGAAGCCGAATATATATACCGACTAGCTTTAATAGAAGGGATAAAAAGCCTTAGACTAAATTATATAGTTACCGTTAATACTTTTAACAATCTTAGGTATCTCTATTAAACCTAGGGTAAGCTAAAAAAAGCAAAGAATATATATAAGCGAGCTATATTAGGGCGCGAGAAAGTTTTAGGTCCTAACGATACCTCTACCCTAGATATAGCTAATAATCTTAGTACTCTATATTAAGTTCTTAGAAAGAATACAAAAGCCTAAAAATACTATAAGCGAGCGTTTAAAGGTTACGAGAAGAATCTTAGACGACAATATTCTAAGACTCGGTAAGCTAAATTTAGGTTGAATATATCTATTTACTGCTTAAATTAGCGTAGGGGTTATTGGATCTTAAAATTCGTATTTAGAAGTAGACGTACCGTAGCTTAGTAGATAGTTTTATATAGAGGTATTAGGGCCTATAAGTATACGTAGATAGCAATTTTATACGTTGTTATCTAATCGCGAATAGAACTAGCCTATCTTATATAATTATTTTTGTCCCTATGTAGCTTCTTAGCTTTCCTAATACTTAGGTAGTAATACCGAAGTTACTTCGGACGCTTTGTCTAGACTTTAGTAGAGCTATAATACTAGCTCGTATATATCGTAAAAATTACGTCGCTAGATAGTAATATATAATAAGCTTCTTAAGAGCTAAGACTATCTAAGATAGCTTTCTTAAGATAGAATTTATCCTATAAATAATTCTAGCGTAAGTAAGTCTTCTAGAGAAGGACTTTAACCTAGAAGGAGATTCTTAAGAATAATTTATTCTTAAGAATTTCCTTCTATAACTAAGCTTATTCTTAAGAAGACTTTCTTAAGACTCGGTTCTTAAGAGGCTATTCCTATTAAACTATTCTTAGTTAGTATATCCTAAAAGGGCCTATATAAGACAATTATAGTCCTAAGAAATAATTCCTAATACTATATTAGTCTTAAGATTTGCCTTATAAATTACGTATACTCTTAAGCTAATAAATATCCTAAGAGATATTTTATATTTCGTATATTTTTCTAAGAAGGTATTTATAAGCTCTCTACCCTACTAAGAATACTAGAGGCTTTCGCTCCGGAGGCGGCCCTATTTATAAGGTCTTTCTATTCTATCCGGAATACCCCCTTAGGGTATCGAAGCGAGGACTATATCCGTTTTAAGTCTTTCTTTATCTAAGAGCTTTGCCTCCTCTTCCTCTAAAAGCATAATAACGGTATTATCTCTATCTACGGTCCCTACCTAGAAACATATTATAGGACTTAGACTATTTAAGGACCGATTATATAATAAAAACCCTTTCCGAATATATTTCTTAGCAATACGTTCTATAGGCGAAGGGTCCGAGGGGTCGACCTAAAGACGGTTTAATAATCGCTATTATTTACGTTTAAAAGACTAGAAGGTAAAATCAATTACGTCTATCCGACCTACTTCGTAAGAATCTCTAAAAGGGTTTTTAGGAGTTTACGGTTTATAATAGATACTTTGTTCCCCGGCCGGTATTAGCGTAGAAGTACTAAGTTCGAATCTAGTCTTACGATTCTCCCGTTGTGCTAGAAATTCTCCTATCTTAATTTTAGCCCTTATCTCGTTAAGACTAGAGTTAGGCAAAGGTTTCTTTTGTTGTTTTCGGCTAGGATCTTCGAGGGCCTCGAAGTCCTCTTCTAAGACTTCTAGGGGAGCTATATGCTCTATACTACCTTGTGAATATCTAGTATCCGATGTCGGTAGTCTATATTCTTGCTCTAGTCTTTCTCGTTCCTAGTCCTTATCGAGTCTCTCTTATTCCTAGATTACCCTAGCTAAGTTTTCGGAGAACTACCGTTATACTTTACTATCTCTGCCTCCGATGCTACTTCTCCTTCTTACGGAGTATACGGATAGGGAGTATTCTCTAGTAGGGACTTAGCTTCTATACTCTAGACCTTTATAATATAAGACGCTTTCTTTAGGCGTCGAAGGCTATTCGGAGATATACAAATTAGTAGTACGTCTATAACTATTATTAGACTCTAAGGTAATTATAGATCTTAATTAAAGGGGATCGAGTAAAGGGCTTATACGAAGAGTATTGACTTCTTTCTCTTCTACTAGCCTAGGCGATATGTTTTAGTAATAGCTCTTAGATACTACCGAGCTTTTATTAGCTATATCCTTATCTTTAGAACCCTTATTCGAGCCCTTATACTCTATAGGATAAGACCTTTCGGCGCTATCCTTAATTAATAGGCTTCTATATCCCTCGAGAAGCCGTTAGGTTTAAAGATTTTTATAAGCTAGCTATGCTTAGACTAATGCCTCTTCTAATATACTTCGGGAAGCTATAGGGGGCAATCCGGTAGATTTATCTTCGACAAATAAAGGCAACGTATCCCTTAGTAGTACGTCTAGATCTAATCCTCTAACTCTTGATTCTAGGAGCGACTATTTCCTAAAAAATACGTAGTAAAAGCAACGTCGAATAAAGAAGGTAGTAACCGGAGAATACGTAGCTTTAGAATATACCTAATCGAGGAATAGGCGTAGAATATCTTAGATATAGGCCTTCTTCTACGGGAATCTATATCTTGCTCTTGTAGATACCTCGCTATAGGCAAGGAGCTCTAGAGTTAGCCTATCGTATTTAATAGCCGCCGAAAAATAAGTAGCTATACGATCGATAAGTACCTCTAACTAGATAGGGTCGTAGTAAAAATAATCCGGCTTTCGGGCTTATAGTAGGGTATTACGCGCGATTAGGCGGTTAGGTAATCTTTAAAGTAGATCTTTAATCTCGTTCGACTAAAAGCTAAGTCGCTAGGCTAATTTAGCTATTTCGAAAAGAATACGCTCGTCTAGCTCCCTACGGTCTAGTTTAACTAAAAGTTCTTCCTCCTTTCTAGTAGGCGGGGGTATCGATTCGTAGTAACGTATCGTATATAGCTAAAGCTACCGATATCCTAGATCTAGTCTATTAATATCGCTAGCGACTTATCGACGAAACGAAAACTCTAA
>JGI24509J20081_1000294_pt1 | contig 31097 bp, 27 predicted proteins | sample LinPmetageLP29_FD_20081 | JGI IMG/M metagenome (IMG submission 20081) | reverse complement strand
CCCCCCCCCCCCCCCCCCCCCCCTCCCCTGTCCCCCGCCTCTCTGCCCAGAAGCTGCGCCAAGAGCGTATTGCTAGCAAGGAGATGGGCAGAAGCCTTCGGCGCGCCGAAGCACAGCAGGAAAAGCTGTCCAAAAACCTAAAGGGTGAGCAGGAGCAGTCTCGGCAGCTGCAAATCCTGCTCCACGAGCAAGAAAGTTTGGTCAGGGACCTGCGCAGCGACCTCCGCCGGAAGCGCGCCCTCCCTATTACCTGGACTGAGGAATGCCAGATGCATGAAAAGTGTCACAGCGACATTCATGCCCTCATCCGGGTTCACGCCAAGGAGATGGCCGAAGCGAAGGCCAAGCTCGATAAGAAGGACGCCGACAGAACCGGCTCCGAAGCCGAACTTGTCCGACAGCTCGCCGAGGCCAAGGCAAAGTTCGACAAGCAACTCGCCAAGCGCGACCAGCAACTTGCCGAGGCCGAGGCCGAAATCGACCGTCTCTCGCGTGAAAACCTCGATCTTGCACAATGCAAGGCCGACCTGGCCCAATGCAAGGCCGATCTGACTTCTCAGATCGACAACCTTGCCGCCACGGTTGCCTCCAAGACCGAGGAGACCAAACTGGCAGATAACCGCACTGCCATCATTGCCCGTGATCTTCGGATCAAAACCGACCAGCTTGCGGAGGCTGGCTACCGCATTACCAGCGTGACCGATGACCTGAAGCAGAGGATCGATGACGCTACTGAGGCCGCTATTAACGCGGAAGAGCTCGTCCAAAACCTCAAGGCACAGGTCAAGGCCAAGGATGCGGAGCTACAGAACGCTGCCGTTCAAGCTGAGCAGGTTGTGAAGGAGATGCCCAAGGAAATGCCCAAGGAGCTGCAGAATGCCCTCGCCCGCATTGCTCAGCTCGAGGACGACAAAGCCGTCCTCCTCAAGGAGCGGTATCCGCAAACGCCCCAACCTCCCGTGCTGTACGACACCGAGATGACCGACATCCCGGAGCCGGAGGACATCGAAATGGGCGATGCCGATGCCGTACCTTACGTGGAAATGGGTCCCACGCCATCCCTGTCTGTGCAGTGCCACGACTGCAAGGCCGAAAAGCTTCGGCTCGAGGACCAGGCCCGGGCCTACCGAGAGTGGATCATCCAAGACTCCAAGGCCGACAAAGAGGCGTACAGAAAGCAAGTCATGGCAGAGTACGCCGTCGCTAAGGAAAAGCTTCGTGAGCAGGTCGAGGACGAGCTGGTGTCCGAGATCGAGGCCCAGTTTACGGAGCAATGTGAAGCTTGGAAGGCCGAGATCAACAAGGGCCATGCGGATGAGATCAACGAAGCCAACAAAGCCAAAGCCGCTGTCTGGCGCAGGGTGAAAGGCTTGGAAAAGCAGATCTCAGACATGGAAGAGGCCTCAGCCGTGAGGGATGCCACTATCCGTCAGCTGCAGTCCGGGCTGCAGCCGGCCCAGGGGTCACTGGCTCGACCGAGTCAGCCCCCAAGGCCAGCCCTCCGACAACCAAGCCAGGCGGGTGAACAATCAGCCGCTCGGCCCCAGGGGCCCGGTGTTCGATTCGATCTGACGACGAACGCCGGTGTTCGGCCCCCGGGAACCTTCGGCCTCGGCCGCTAGGAAGTCGTGAGAAAGAGATGCATGATATATCGACAAGCTTGAGATGGCACCGGCCGCTGACGAGGAGCGGCGCTTCATTGGGCAACCAACCTTTGAAGACATAGCCCGTCACCGGTGCCACTATCCAAGAGCCCGATATACTGACAAGCTTGAAACGACATCGGCCGCTGACGAGGAGCGACGCTTCATAGGGTAACCTATGGAGACATAGCCCGTCACCGGTGCCGCTATCAAGACATCGCACATCTGCCTACCCACGGCTCGGGTCCAGGAGACCGAGGAAAATTGAGATGCCTTATGTATCGACAAGCTCGACGACACCGGCCGCTGACGAGGAGCAACACTTCATAGGGCAACCTATGGAGACATAGCCCGTCACCGGTGTCACTAACGAGACACTGTCCATCTCGTGAACATTGTTGGGGAAGAGATGCCTGATATATCGGCAAGCTTGAGATACGGCACCGGCCGCTGACGAGGAGCGACACTTCATAGGGCGACCTATGAAGACATAGCCCGTCACCGGTGTCGCTATCCAAAAGCGAGATATGTCGACAAGCTTGAGGCAGTACCGGCCGCTGACGAGGAGCGACGCTCCATGGGGCAACCATCCCATGGAGACATAGCCTGTCGCCGGTGCCGCTATCGAGACACTGCACATCTCCCCAACATTGTTACGAAGAGATCTCAATATATCGACAAGCTTGAGTCGATATATCGACAAGCTCGAGATGGCACTAACCGCCGACGAAGAGCGATGCTTCATGGCCCTGGGGGGACCCACGAAGACATGGCCCATCATGGTTCAATTGAGGGATGCCCGGTATATCGATAAGCACGAGATATGGCACCGGCCGCTGACGAGGAGCGACGCTTCATAGGGCGACCTATGAAGACATAGCCCGTCACCGCTGCCACTATCGAAGAGATGCCCGATATATCGACAAGTTTGTGACACGGCACCCGGCCGTTGACGAAGGAGCGACGCTTCATGGCCCTGGGAGGGAGCCTACGAAGTTATAGCCTGTCATCGGTGTCACTATTGCAAAGACACCTGGCATATCGACGATCTTGAGAAACGGCACCGGCCGCTGACGAGGAGCGACGCTTCATGGGATAACTATTCCATGGAGACATAGCCCGTCACCGGTGCCACTATCGCAGAGATGTATTGACAGGTTCAAGACGGCACTAACCGCTGACGAGGAGCAATGCTTCATGGTCCTGGGGGGAACCACGAAGACATAGCCCGTCACCGATGCCATGATTGGGAGATACCCGATATATCGACAGCTTGAGATATCGCACCGGCCGCTGACGAGGAGCGACGCTTCATAGGCCAACCAACCTATGAAGACATGGCCCGTCACCGGTGCTGTCACTATCAAAAAGATGCTTGATATATCGACGTGCTTGAGATACGGCACCGGCCGCTGACGAGGAGCGACGCTTCATGGGATACCTATCCTATGAAGACATAGCCCGTCACCGATGCTGCTATCGAGACATCATACATCTCCCTACGCACTGCGCAGTCCTTGGGAGTCATCATTGCGCAGGGAGGCCTGATGTATCGACAAGTCAAAATCGAGATGGCACTGGCCGCTGACGAGGAGCGACGCTTCATGGCCCCGCGGGTGTGGGGGGAACCTAAGAAGACATAGCCCGTCACCAGTGCCAGTTCTCGAGACTGCTTTGTATCAGGTTGAGAGCCTCAGCCTCCAGGTGTCGACGGGGCACGGGACTGGTCCTTGCGATTCGTCCGCCTGCTCCAAACCCAATTGCGCGTCATGCCTCGACCTCGCATATGCCCCGGTGCTGGACCCACCTGTGCTTTTTCATGACTTTACAGGACCATTCACCTCTTCATCCTGTTTAGTTTCTCTTCTTACCCCTCACTCCGTCATCTCTCTACGTGCCCGCAGTGACCGGGTTTACACCACAGTAATGTCCCTGCTGTAACCTGAACGGGTAGTGATTCGAACCTCTACGTGCCTTGCGCCCTCCTTCTGGCGATGAATTCGCCCGCGACTCGTCTTTTCGCCGCTCGGCCCCTCGTGCTGGGTTTGGCCAAGCTCATAATCCTGTCCTTTTCTCACTTGCCTCTCGCATCGGCCACCCCTGTCCTCTCATCCTACCTTCTTTCACCGACTGATGCCGAATCACCGACCGAGTCGTCCGATCCCAGCGTATGGCTTTACCTGTGTATCTCAGCAGCTCTCGTGCTGAGTGGCGGGGCATTCGCGGGGCTTACAATTGCCTTGATGGGCCAGGATGAAGTCTATCTACAAGTGATCCAGACGTCCGGTGAGGAATCAGAGAAGAAAAATGCTGCCAGTGTCCTGAAGCTGCTCAAACGCGGGAAACACTGGGTGCTTGTCACTCTTCTCCTCAGCAACGTGATCACCAACGAGACACTGCCTATCGTTCTCGATCGGACCCTCGGCGGCGGATGGCCGGCGGTCCTGGGAAGTACGGCATTGATTGTCATCTTCGGCGAAGTCGTTCCTCAATCGATCTGCGTTCGTTACGGCCTACCTATAGGCGCCTGGATGGCCCCCTGCGTCCTGATTCTGATGTATGTCATGTCGCCTGTCGCCTGGCCCGTCGCCAAGTTACTGGACAGACTCCTCGGCGAAGACCACGGTACCATCTACAAAAAGGCCGGGTTGAAGACACTCGTCACATTACACAAAACGTTGGGGGAAGCTGGAGAACAACTCAACTCGGACGAAGTCACCATCATCAGTGCCGTCCTCGATTTGAAGGAGAAGTCTGTGGGAAGTATCATGACACCCATGGAAGATGTCTTCACCATGTCTGCCGACACTGTCCTCGATGAGCATACCATGGACCTCATCCTGTCCCAAGGATATTCTCGCATACCTATCCACGCCCCTGACAATCCCATGAATTTTGTTGGCATGCTGCTCGTGAAGATGCTCATTACCTACGATCCGGAAGATTGCAAGCGCGTTCGTGAATTTGCCTTGGCTACCCTACCTGAGACCCGACCTGACACCAGCTGTCTGGATATTGTGAACTTTTTCCAAGAAGGAAAGTCGCACATGGTACTTGTCTCCGATTATCCAGGTGAGGATCGTGGTGCTCTGGGGGTCGTCACCCTCGAAGATGTGATTGAAGAATTAATTGGCGAGTATGTTTTCTTCCAACATTCTATGCAGCTTACCTTTGCTGATAACGGCTTCACAGAGAAATCATCGATGAATCTGATGTCTTCATTGATGTCCACAAAGCCATTCGCCGGATGGTCCCGGCACCCAAATCCCGTGTCCCCAAGGGGAAGATTGTTGAAGAGCCTCCCATGCCTTATTCGGACGGCGAGTTGATTGATGACGGCGGAAAACGACCCTCATCTACCCCAAGTCGGTTGAATCCGCTCCAACGTCGAAACTCTGTCGAACCACCTCCTCCACGATTCCAGCTGCGCAGGCAACCTGCTGACAGCAATTCAAACTCCAATGACCAGTGGTTCACCCAGAGAGGTGCCACCGATGAAATCCGTGAACATCTCAAACATCTCGGACCCTCCAATCTGGCCAGTCGTCCGCGGCAGACCCGTTACAATACTGTGAAAATCAAACGGGCTGGAAATTCACCATCCCGCTCACCGCAGACTCAGAGTCATCTTGACGCCAAGGACGGTGCCCATGCTCTTCAAGCCGGCTATGGCACCCTTCGCTCAGCCCGCAGCGGCAGCATCACAGAACAGACTGTGGACGTCAACGGCGTCCGAAAGGTTGTCTTGCATACCAACAGCACAAGCTCATCGGAAGAGGAGCCCCTCCTACTTTAGTTGTTGTTCCTTGAGACGCTGTATCAATGGATTCTCTTCTATCTATTCCTAAAACTTTGTATAATAACCTCTAGCGCGCCGTACAGCATCAGCATCGATTCGGCGCGGGACTCAGCGAATCAAACTATCATTCTCCCGTTGATCTAATGCATCCTGATACCCCCAATCACTGCAGATTGACCCATATTCCTTAGTTCAGCAATCGTATCTTGTCCTCTGCCCAGATGGCGGCCCGCTAAGTCGCCGGATTCATGTTGTACACCGGTCTCCTGGGAGTACCACTGGATATGCATGTATGGTTGAGACCTACATCATTCAATACAATCAACTGAGGATGGAGCAGCCGGAGTGAGGATGCCAAATAGTAAGTAGTGCAGACGCTGGAGTCAGGGGATACAGAAGAATGCAGTGGGCTTCATGAAATCGTGGGATTGCGGCGCCCAGGTGCTTTCGGTTTGATAAATCCGTTACAATCTGTACTAACTAACCAGGGCCAGCTTTCCTTTGTATAAACCGTCTTTTTTCTGGGGATGTGGCGCTTGGAGATACTGGGTTCTGCTTCTGTTCGGAGGAAGCGCCTGCGTGGCCATTACGCCATCCAGTTAGGCTCTACCAAGTTAATAGAACCTTGGGTGATTGACTGATTGATAGGGTTCTATGTGGGATAAGGTACATGGCTGGAGAATTCATCATAGTTGTAGTACCTTTACGCTGTCGATGCAGAAAGATTATTGCAGAAGCGTGACTGGCTTACAGCAGGGCGCTCAATTATGACGAGCGTCCGGACGAAATTGATATGTACACCCTACATAGTAGGTATGTAATGGAAACCGCGCTAGACGGGTGTTAACCGAGAAAGCGATCCGATTATGCCTGGGTCACACTCGGTAGAACAAGGCACCTCGGGAGACTACTGAATTATGAATTATTGGGCGGGTGAACGAGTGAACGAGTATTAATTTGCGAGGGCGAATTCATGACCTGGAAAACTCCGAGGTCGTTAGCCTTAGATAAACAAAAACCAGAAATGTAGCTTTATGTTTGACGGGGCCAAGTTCCGCCCAACTTTTCAGTGCGTCAATGGCATCGTCAGCGGTCTCAGCACGGAACACGCAGTGTGGCGCTGAATGGTTAAGGGGATTAGCATGATAGGCTAGTTGTGAAATACATATAATTGGGCTTACACGTATCTTTTTGCAAAATCAAACAAGTAAAAAGCAAGTCAAATACGGGGAATTCTAGTATGTAAACCAGAATGCAGTTGTTGTGATGTGTTTTGGCGCATTAAGCCAGAATTATAAGGCATACAGGCTAGCCTGATCAGGCTGATCCGACCGGGTTAGTGGTTATTCCGGGCCACATGATGCTGAAATCGGTTTCTTCCGCATCATGTGATCTCGAAAGTCGCGTCAAAACGACCCAAGTCCCCGTCTCCAGAGGAGGCCTGTCAACTTCGTGTATTCTCAATAAATCACATAAAACTGCTATGCCTATACAATTAGTGTACATCCTTTATATATACCTAGACCATCTATTTTAAAAATCGTAAGCCAGCATCCCCAATATTGAGGGTATGGGGTGTAAAAGCAGACCGATTTTATAGTGCATGATCGAAATGCTGCATTCTGGCAGAAATCTTACAGCCTGAGGTGTCAAAACCTGCCGCCTTTCTCTGCCAGCCAAATTCGGATTTTGGCGTCCACCGTAGTACGTGCCGTGGTCTGGGGTATGACAACACGTTATGGTTGTCCATGTTCTTGGGGCCCTGGTTGCCACTGCAAAGAGTATATCATAGGCCACTAAGTATTTGCAACAATCCAAGAGCCTGATCATAATATGTTAAAAGCCTTGGAAGTATAAGTGTAGAGAAAAATGGATGTGAGCCCTTGCCGTACATTCTGCCTTAAGTGGCCGCTATTCACGCCGGTGCGCGCCCTCTGGATGACCTGATATTTCTGTATTCATTGGCGGATGCCTGGAATCTAGATAAGTAAACAGACCTACGATTGACAGGTTCTTTATTACGATACGCGGTGGAGGATGCGAGGAAATAAACGTTTAATTTGGATGGATCTCGGGATCATAATCATGCTTTTCATGCTACTCAGAAATGACAAACGCCACCAGGAATGGCAAAAGAACCTCGAGTATGCTGTTATATGCTTCACCGTTGAAGGATCAATCATAAAATCTTGGAAAGCATGTGTGCTTCAGGTCGTGGAATGCGAAGTTGGGTCGACAAAGCCTCATTGCACCCGATCGTGGAGAACTCCGCATGGGAACAAGGGAGAAAAGACCCGGCCAGAGAAAAAGAGTACCTTATTGATCGACACCGAGTTCGACTGGGAAAGGCTCTAGCAGCCTGTGAGTGACATGTCGGGCAAGGGAAAATGGGTCGTGGCTGGTGTATTCTTCTGTATGCTTGCCGAAGATAATATCGAATGCACTTTGTGCTAATGGGCGATGGCTAGAAGGCCGCCACTGAAGCGTTGGAAAAGAAACCTCTGTGAAATGGGAAGATACCATTTCGCAAAAGATCGACCAAAGGTGTATTCGATCATTGCAGAAGAGGATCGCGGAAGTGCTTTTGGAAGTTGTTGGCTCTTTGGACGCGGGCTGTGTACCGGTTCTCCTGTCGTTGAGCACGAGTTCTCTCGCGGCGTTCAGAGATAAGCGCCGTCTGCTTCTGCTCTTCCGTGGCGCCGATCAGGCCCATGCCACCGTTGGCACGGGAGACAACAGCGCGGTTGAGGTTGCGACCACGAGGCTTCTGCTCATCTTCTTCAACCTCGCCATTGAAAATGGCGAGCTGGCGAGCAGCACGCTCGTCGACAGAGGGGTAGCTGTGCAAGTTCTGGCGATAGTACTTGGCAAGAGAACGATGGCCAACGCTCTTGCCAGAGGGAAGGTGCAGTTCGTATTCATCTTGGTAGACAAGGGGTTGCTTGCGGTTCGAGTCGATCTCTTCCTCGTCATCAACAGAGGAGGCGTCGGTTTCCCATCCCTCGTCGTCACCATCAGAGCCTTGGACTTTGACTCCACCGTCCTTGCTAGTAGATTCCTCCATCTCCTCATCCTCGTTGTCAGAATAGGTGCTCCGGAAGTCATAGTATTGTCCAATCTCAATCTGCTCCTCCTCAGTCTGGAAAGCAATCATGCAGTGGCCTTTGTCGTTCATGTGAGCGCGGCATCCGGCGGCGTTGTTGCGGATGGCATGGCAGTAAAGACATTCAAAGTTTTCGTTGATCTTGCGGTAGAGGTAGTGGATGAGGCCATCCAGATCAGCCAGGAACTCCCATTCGGGAATGAACATTCCGTGCTTCTTCTTCATGTGCTCGACATTGGCGTGAACATCAGCGGAATCACTCCGGCAGAACAGGCAGCGAGATGCCGAGAACTCTTCCTTGTGCATATCCTCATCATCACCCTCCTCCTGGATAGTAGCAGACTTGATACCATCGGCAATGTCGGCGACCTCGTCGTGGGACTTGTCGACGGGGTCACCGAGCGAGAATGTCGAGCTCATCACCGACGCATTATCACCTTCCTTGCTTAGACGAGCCTGGCGCTGCTTGTGTTTGGAGCTCTTGATGTGATTCTGGTAGGAGTTCTCGCTGAAGAAGGTCTTCTGGCAGGCATGGCATGTCTTCTCGAAGGAGGCCTTCGCGGCGGCCTCGCTCGATGTGGCTTTGGCGGCAAGTACTTTTTCGTTGAAAGTTTCAAGGGACACGGGCGGCAGAGCAGCGATGCGGCGCTTCATGTTGTACAGGCTTGATATTTGATTAGCAGCTATTCCACAGGGCCCCTCTATGCGGGGCTACTCACTGCCAGTCCTTGCGCATATGATCTCTTTGTGCATCGCTGCGGTGGAAAGCAACGAGACAAGTATTGCAAGTGTAGGGGAGGTTTGCCGCAGAAACGGTAGTCTGACTAGTTGTCGACATAGTGTCTCGTCGTCAAGTATCGTGAGAAGTTGCAAAGGTCAAGTCTTCGGTAGGAAAAAAAGTGGATGTGGATCGAAGATTTATCGCAGGCGGGGTATGATGAAATATCTGTCGAAGACCGGTTCTTCGCTTGCGATAAGACTTTAGAAAGTGCGGATGTCAAGGTTGATAGAAACGAAAGAGCAAAAGATACTCTGGCAACTTCAGGTCGACGTCAAAGAAAAAGAATGCCGATGGGAAGCGAAATTGTCGGAAGCCGATTTGTAAACTTTCTCTTATCAACCACCGCACAGAAGGCGCCGCTTTACCAAGTTGGGTGGCGGGTTGCTCACGTGATAGTAGCATATCACATGATCACTGAGTCACTGAACTGAATGCCTCAGGCCATTAATGGCTCGGCTGATATCTGGTAAGCTGAGCATCGCGTCCCAAAAGGTTCCCCAGCATCGCTCAGTCATTCTTATTTGACTGTCCGTTCCCTGAAATTTTCAACTCATCTCGTCGGGGTATGCGACCGGGTCTCTCACTATGACAAGGCTCTGCGGAGCTTCTCTCCAATCCCCTAACACGGAGCGGCACGGCAGCACCGAGCGACCTCAGTCCTCTCGGTCCAAAATTCCACCAAATGCGCCAGAGGTCATTGTGCAAAATACAGTCGAGATCTCAGACCCATCCCAGGTTCTCCCATGGTACCGAGACGAACGCAGACGGCGCTTCAATATTCTAGTACGAAGGTGAGCGGTGGCGTCGAGGTATGTCACTTTCGAATGGGGCTGACGGACCTTGGTGGAAAGATACAAAAACCAGTTACTCCATGGATGTGATGATCCCGGATGTCTTACCCCGACCTGTGCCAGTCGTCGCCGACGGGTTAGCGAAGGCCCGTACCGCCGCTATACGGAACTCAGCGCCCGAACTCTTGCCTGTTACCTCGCCAGCCTAGATGATGCGGAGAGCGGACTATGCTGCAACAACCCGAGATATTCTTCTGAGTTGACGATTAACGATTATCACCGTATTTCATTACAGCGATCTCGTGCGTTCCAGGCCCAAGCTGCGGCAGCCGCCACTGCCGAGTCGGACAGGTCCCCGCGAGTTGGACAGGATCAAGTTACCGAGGATGCGAACAAGATTGCGCTATGTGCCCCCGAGGCAGATGTTCCGACAATGAAAGGTCATACAGAGGGGCCGGGACGCTCTCCCGGCGCAGCGGCGGGCAGCTATCACTGGCAGGACCTTGACTACGCTGCTGAGCAACCGCTCAAAGATCCGAAATCATTCACGCAAAACCTCTTCGATACAATATCATTACGCATGGTCGAGTGGCTTCCACTGCGTCGCGCGCCCGAGTCCTTTCAGGCAAAGTCAAAGCATTGCGGATCACAACCCGGTAATACACCCACAACCTCCGCCAAACGACGACGTCATCAAGACACAGAAGCCGCGAAGCGGCGCCCAAATAAGGAAGAGCATACGGGCTCTCATCCCCATAACGCACTACCTCGCACTCCATCTTCACGCTACCCCGGGACTCAGCCCCCAGCGGTCGAGCTCAAATTCCAGAACCAACATGTTAAACGGTTGTCACTCACCGAGGTGGAGAATTGGCGACAATCATCTTGGCATAACATGGATGAAAAAAAGCGGTCCGAATACAAGAACAAGCATCTACCGGCGGGCACACATCTAGCTTCGAATGAGTATGCCTGTCTTCCTTCGCCGCCGGCTTTGAAACATCGACCGCAAAAGCATCGTGGAAGGATTGACAGTTTCGACAATCCACGCCCGAAGGAAAGGTCTAAGGCCCAGCGGCGAGTCTCTTGGGATAGCGAGAAGATTCTCCATGAGCCCTCATTCCAAGAAACCCCGAGCCATGCTAGACATCCCCCTCCACAGCCCCATGTCGATGTTGGTCCATTGAGTGATCGGGAAGTCAAGCACAGCTCGTCTCAGAACACGCGCGATGCGGGTCCACTGGCTCAGACAGTCACTCATTTCACCGCGGAGATAATCAACGGTCTCGAGAAAATCATGATTGAGTCCGAGGAGGATTCAGACAACTGGAGAGAGGAGCTCGATAGGATGCAGTCTATGGGCACCTTTGATAGTCCCGACTGGCGGTTTGCCACGCCTATCCAACGTCAGGTATTTCCCTTCATCGCTCAGAGTGTCTTTTTTGTCTTCAGCAATGCCAGGCAAATGTTACTCTCATTTGGGAAAGATGCAGTGAATTTGAATGGGCCATTAAAGAAGCCGGCAGACAGGCGTCTGGACGTCTCGAACCTTCGAGGCTCCTTACAGCGCTTGTTCACCATCTGCCCATGGGATGTTGCATTGCATAGCTTATGGTCCGGTCTCGACAAGTTATTTTTGCCTCCAGATGAATTTACTTCCTCAGCCAAAGCTTCGCGCCGCTCATCCCGCAGTTCTACGATGACCAGTTATGCAGCTCCTCCCCTGGCAGCGCGACGATTATCAGAGTCTACACCAGAGGGGCACTTGTCGGATGCTGATGCTGCTTACATCGCTACGATTGCCTTTTTTGTCTTGATTGGCTCGGTTCCGGACCTTGATTCGCAGACTTGGCGTGGGATCTTGCGAATGCGTGCTGCAGGGACTGTTGCTTCGTCGGCAGACATGCAGAAACTACCCCCTGAGCAAGCGCAGCAAGCCGTGGAGGCCACTGATAGACTCGAGCATGAACTGGGTCTCCGCTTGGTTAACCGTCTTGTTCGTGCTCTGACTGCACGACTCGCATATCACGAAATGTCCAAAGCGCGTCAAGTATATTCGCTCGACTTATCGAAGCAGCGAAAAGTGAGTGTAATAGATCGCATCATCGACAATATAACCGACCATCATGACATTCAACACGCCGCGACGAAAGAAACCCCATCACCTCAGCAAACCGGCCCTGCCCATTTGATATTTGAGTGGCTTCGAACACTACTCTTGAGGGAATGGGATGGTAATCCAGAGATGGCTCGCAGCAGTGCTGCTGGCGGCGCTGTGCAGATCATGGCCTTGATGTACAAGGAACGCAGTCGATTGGGGCTCTCCCCCGAGGACTTTCAAACGCCTTTTCTCGCTGAGCGGCTGGACCCTCTCGAGATGCCTGTCGCGTGGGTGGGAAGCCTTTCAAACAATCGCACGATGCACCTCCTGTCGTACCCCTTTCTGTTTCCCCCGTCATTCCTGGTTATCTACTTCCGCGCTCTCAACTATTCCGCCATGTCCAAGTACTTCGAGGCCGCCATGACCACGACCAGACATGTCACACAAACTGCCTTTGGCAACATCCACATCGCCGACGATGCTGCACTTCTGGCCCGCATGAAAGTTTCCATGTCCACATACCTTGTTATCTCCGTTAGGCGAGACAATGTTCTGAGAGACGCCCTTAACCAGATATGGCGTCGAGAAAGGCGAGAACTGATGCGTCCTCTCAAAGTTCAGATGGGAATGGATGAGGGTGAGGAAGGGTTGGATCATGGTGGTGTGCAGCAAGAGTTTTTCCGCGTGCTCATGGCGGAAGCACTCGACCCGGTCTATGGCATGTTCACCATGGACAGCCGGCACCGTATATCCTGGTTCCGGCCCTGCTCTTGGGAGCCACTCTACAAATTTGAGCTCCTCGGCCTGCTGATGTCTATTGCTGTCTATAACGGCCTCACCCTCCCCGTCAATTTCCCGATTGCTTTCTACCGAAAGTTGCTAGGTCTCAAGGTAAAGCACCTGGACCATATAAAGGATGGCTGGCCGGAACTTAGTCATGGTCTCAGCTCCCTTCTTGAGTGGGAGGACGGTGATGTGAGCGACGTCTTTGTGCGCACCTACGAGTTCAGTTTTGAATCCTTTGGTCGCGTTGAGACGGTTGACATGCAGAAGATCGGTCGTGATGCACCATGGCCTGTTCCCTCTTCCAGTTCGGCGAATTTGAGCCCTCCATCGTCCTCGACAGCCGAGGCGACCGATATCACGTCCGCTTCTCCCGCCTCAGAGGAGACAGCCAAATCCAAGCCAAGGTCGGTGTCGATTCAATCTCCAGTCCCTCCCAGCGACGAAGCGCCACTTGTGACAAACGAAAATCGGCAACGATTTGTGAAGGACTATATTTTCTGGCTTACGGACAAATCAATTCGACCACAATTTGAAGCATTTCTTCGGGGCTTTCACACCTGTCTTGACCGGTCAGCCCTGTCTATATTCAATCCCGAGGCCCTGAAGACGGTCGTCGAGGGTCTTCACGAAATAGACATCAAGGAGCTCGAAAATCATGCCCGATACGAGGGTGGCTTCGGCCCCGATCATCGCGTCATTCGCGACTTCTGGAGTGTTGTCCAACAGTACCCGGCGGAGAAGAAGGCACAGCTTCTGGAATTCGTCACTGCGAGTGACCGCGTTCCAGTCAACGGAATCCCTAGCATCATGTTCGTGATCCAGAAGAACGGTGTGGGAGATCTGGTACGTCATAACTTCCATGGTACTGTGCACGTTTCTATACTAATTGGATATCTAGCGCCTTCCGACCAGCTTAACGTGTTTTGGTCGTCTGCTGTTGCCGGAGTATTCTTGTAAAAAGGCCCTGGCTGAGAAGCTTGACAAGGCACTTGAGAACGCGCGAGGATTCGGCGTTGCGTGAGGAATTCTGTGGAGTTCCTGAGACGATATACATAGCCATTTATTTGTTCAATAGTTGCATGGAATGAAAAGCATCATGACAATGCACCGAAGACTGCGTGGGGTTAGATATTGAGGGCACCTGTAGCCAGCGAATCAGAGTCAATAGTCTCGCATCGGCCCCAGTCGCGGCGGATGGTTCGCCCTGAGGCGATCTGACTGTGGCGACGCCCAAAGAAGGCGGAGTGCTGACCTCCGATGACTCTTCGCCTTGCAACTTCCCTCTCTATATTATCAGTCCATTTTTTGACGGTTCGTCGCTGTATTTTTGGACAGTTAGATGTAAGTCAACTACCACAAGCTACAGGCCGAGTCTGCGTTCTCTCGCGCTGCCCCGCGTTCCCGATAAGAGGCATCTCCAGGGTTCAATGACGAGCTGTCGACAGGGGCTAACCAGACACGTAGCGTGTTGCATTCTCGTATAATATAACCCGGCATGGCTCCGATCATCCATTGCGTCCGCCACGCTCAGGTACGTCGAATACTCCGCCACCGATCGTCATGCAGAAGCCGGCGCAACTCCACGCGGACCTGCAATTGCACCCACGAGTTCCTCTTCGATTGAGCTAACAACAGGCTGATATAGGGCGTTCACAACCTCTGCACCGAAAACCATGTCATCCCCGACCCTCTTCTCACAGACCTCGGCCACGAACAATGCCGCAAGCTGCAAGAGGCCTTCCCGAATCACGCCAATGTCGACCTGGTGACCGCGTCGCCCCTGCGCCGCACTATTTACACAGCATTGGAGAGCTTCGAGCCCGTATTCAAGGCTCATCCCGACATGCAGCTGATTGCTCTGCCCGATGTGCAAGAGATCTCCGACGTACCTTGCGACACCGGCAGCGACCCGCAAGTGCTGCGGGAGGAGTTTTCGGGAAAGAATGTCGATTTGGGTTTGTTGCATGAGGGGTGGAACCGCAAGGTGTGTGGGCACAATGATACATTTCGCAGTGCTAGCTAGCTAATATGTCTGCGACCAGACTGGCCGCTACGCGCCGAACAACGGAGCATTGAAGGAGCGCGCACGCGCCGCACGCCGGTGGTTGAAGGCCCGGTCCGAGAAGGAAATTGTCATGGTGACCCACGGCGGCTTCCTGCACTACTTCACCGAGGACTGGGAGGATAGTAGTCAATTCCAGGGTACATGACACCGTTTACAACCACCTCCACTGGGTCCGGGGACTAACTAACTATTCGCAGGTACTGGGTGGACGAACACCGAATACCGTACCTTTGCTTTCACCGACGAAGAGCATAAGGATGACCTGGAAGGCTATCCGTTGGATGGCGACAACGCCACCCTCATCGAGGCTTTGGAATCGCGAAAGCGCCGTGGCAAGACTGGCCCTACTCCCAGCCGTGACCAGCAGAAGAAGCTTTACAAGATTGGTACCCAGGGCTGGGATGACCAGGGTCTTCAACTCAGCACTGCTGAGCGCGAGGCCGCCAAGGTGCCGGAGGGTGAGGAGGTCGATGGTATGCGTGTATAGAGTGTTTCTGTATGGCATGTCAGACAATGGCGTTGTCTATACTCAAGAGAACCTGCATGTCTCGAGTTGATAAAAGATAGAGCGCATAGATTCGATGCAGACAGATTCAAAAGCATATTTACTTTGACGGGTACATACATCGAGACTAATTCGTTCCCATTGCCAGTGTCACCTTGTTCATCGTAGACCTTAGATGCAGCTTCCCGTGGTCTTAGAATCGAATAAAGAGCCCTGGAGACCAATGACTCTTCGAGCCGGCCATTGTATTAAGTTTCATCCAATCGCAGGGCCCTTTCACTCCGCTATAACAATGCATAGCTTCTTTGAACTTTATTCGAGACAAGCCCAAACACAGTCAACAAGGATTCGATAAAGAAGCGCACGATGCCATTGGCCTCCATATTTTGCCGACGCGTTTATTTAACGGTCAGGATTTCCCACTTGAAGTAGACTCCAGATCTAACAGGACAGTCCAATATCCCACGAGGTGCGGTTCTACAGCGCCAACTATGCCATTGTCCGACAACATACCGCTAAGTACCTTCCCCAAATGCCCCCAAGGCTAACAATATACTCTAGCTCAATCCGTGATTGCGCTACACCATATACATGAGCATGTTCAGCTTCACTTGCCTTATTTTCAGGCTAAGTACATTTCCTTCTATTAGCTTCCCCTGGGAAGACTAATGCGCTTGTATAGGTCCCATTTGAGCCTTACCGTCTTGTTTTCCAGCTGAGTGTGTTTCATTTTGTCAACTTCCCCTGGAACAACTAATATTTCGTATAGGGCCTATTGTCATTCGCTAACAATATAGGTACGAAGCAGGGTAGATACACACACTGTCAGTCACTCTTTCCCAAGGTCGTTGCTAATCAGTATCAACCTAGGTAGGCACGCTTGATCAGACTAACTTAATGATTGGCATTGACCATGGAAACCCAACGGCTGAGTTTATATATCCATTCCTTTCGAACTGGTTGTTTACTGACGAATAACAGATCCAGCAGTCCCGATCATTCAAGATTTGTCCACATACCTATAAGGTTCCTCCGTCTTCAGAAAACTCTCCAGATAAAGTCCGACTTGTATATTGATATGCCCAGGATAAATGCTGTTTTGCTGACAAGTACCTAGTTATCTGGTTTTTCGAGTCTTTCCAAGGATATCCAATGAAACAACATGACCACCCAGGTAAGTCTTCTCCCCTGGACCATGGAACTGCCATGAACCTAGGGCCAAAGCGGCAACTTATTTACAGACGCACGAAAGTCCTCGAAAATATGTTATACAAAGGTCGGCCTTCGGAAGCTAACAAGGGCTTCCGAAGGATATATCACCTGTCTAGGTTTCAACAGTCTTCCATTAAGGGAAAGGGGTATGTGAGCTCTTCCCTGGCGCCCCTAGCTAATACAGTGAGTTGCCAGGTACCTACCTAGGTAGTTAGTCGAATGTATCCGTCCCCCAATTCGACCAGCCTTGGAAGCACCTTGGAGTTCCGTCCAATGGACAAAGGTAAGTCAAGCATTGCCCCCGCTGTCAAGACTAACCAAGTTTTAGGATCCCCGCCAACCGAATCCGCATTGATAAAAGCAAGGTACGTGATCCTTGCCCTTGCCCGTTTGCTAATATCAACGCTAGGCCGGGGTTAAATATATCCCACGGGGATCTATCTGGTGGAGGCGCGTCTGTACAAAACAAAGCGGAGGATGGTGGCTTGGGGCGTCCCTAGATCAAGGTAAGTTTTCTTTTCCCTTTTCTCCAACGGAATACTGACACTGATCGCTTCATTCAATGCTGTCTTAGGTGCGTGGGCTGCAGAAACTTCCCCCTATCGTAACTATGTATAGCAATAGCGAATCAAAACATGTTTGGAATAGATCGGCGAGTTATTGTGCAGGCCTTGGGGCCATTTCCCAGTATAGGCAGCCAGATTCCGGGTGCCTGCGATCAATTCGGAGTATGTAGTGTACATATTACCGAGATAGGATTGCATAGCCGTAGAGGTGGAGTCGCGGTAATGATTAATGATGCTGCCTCGTAGATGCGGGTTTAAGGTGCCGCTAAAAATAGGCGCCGATCTGTGGCTGCGTTCTGTCCCCGCTTTGGCTTCTCTTTTGGATTTCATTATTCATATCACTTGCGCTGGCCACTTTATACTCCAGTCGAGTGTCAAAATGATTGATGAGAACCTGCCGAGTAAGACTTCTTCCTCTCTCTTTTAATCCTTGGTCGCTCTCCGGTCTCGACGTCATTATCGGCCTCGGTTCTCCTTACATGACACTGACTTCTCGATAGCGTTCTTCCTCAAGAACAACTCAAAGACCCCTCAGCAGAGTACCATCTACTCCCGACAGCATGGAAATGACCCTGAACCCGCCTACACTCTTCGCGCCCTCGATCCTGCCCTCCCTACCTCGAACAACCGCTACGGCGTCGCCCTTTATGACCCCTACGTAACCGACATCGTTTACGGCGAGGTTGCCGTGGTCCCAGAATGGACGCAACCCAGCCTCTCTGTAGAAACGATCCGCGCGAATGGCGGTGCGGTACCGCCTCCTGAACCCATTCTTCCTACCGAGTTCACAATCCAGCTCTACAACCCAGACCAGCAGATCATCGTGCAGCATCAGGCAAAGACGTGGAACAGGCCTGCCAGATGGGAGTTTGAGATGCCTCAGCGGACCTTTAGAGTCCCCTCTGCGTCAACGCTGGATCGAACACAAAGCGACCCTTCTGTTGCGGACGTGACCCCGAGGTTGCGGTTTAGCTGGCGCAAAGATGGGAAATTGTCCAAAGACTTATCGTGTTTGCTGCATGGCAAGACGTCAACGGTTACAGATACGCGGAGCAAGAGTCGAGAGCCCGACATTACCGTGGCTCTTTTCCAGGGTCTGAAAGAGCTGACTTTGTACGAACCAAATCTCTATCGCGTGGATATGGAGGATTTCAAGGGCCTGGAGGTAGTCCTGCTTCTTGCGGCTGTTGCTATCCGTGACATCTTCTTTGGCCCAGCCAAGGAGGCATTTCATATTACCGCGGGTGGACCCGCAGCAGTCGGCACCCGACCTCAAGCAGCACCTGCAGGAGGCAGGGCCCCGACCCAAGCCACAGGAGCAGTGCCGAATAGCAAGCCTTCGCCGCCCCGATTGATGATCCCTGGTTCAAAGTCACCAGGGCCCCAGGCCCGGAAACGTCAAGATGAGCTTGCAGCAGAAGAGGCCCGCCGTACACAAGAGCTTCTCGCAGCCGAGAAACGAGCACAGCAAAAAGCCCGACTCCAGCGCCAGACAGAGATTGACAAGGAGACAAAACGGCTGCAGCAAATATACGGTAGAGAAGAGCAGCAGGCACGTCAACCAAAAAACAACCCGACCACTTCCCCAAGGCCGCATTTACCCCCGCGACACAACGGGCCTTCACGACCGTACCCACACCAATGCTCCGAGTCCTACTCCCAATCCCACTCCCATCTACCATCTCAAGCGCCACCCCAGCCAGCTCGGCACACTCGCCCCCAAAGAGCCCCGCAGAGCGGACCTGTTCCTACATTCGCCAACAGTCCATACCTTCACAACCCCGGTCGCATGGACCCACGAGCCCAATCAACAACCCAACTCATGCCTCGGCCGCAGGTCCAGCCCAGACCTCAGTCGCAGGTAGGATTCTATCCCACGCCTATGGGTAGTGGGGCACTACCGGCAGCACAACGGCCTAGCCCGCAGGTGCAGCCGAAGAAAAACAGTTTCTTTGGGTTTAAGCGGAATAAGGAGGAGAGTAGCACTCGGCATCGGCTGGATAAAAAGCGGAGTTCTATGTTTTGATCTTTCTTTGGTCTTCGTTTCGATACCCTGGCGTTTTTGGAGTGCATATCCGGTGCATTGGCTTATCATGGGTATTTACGGAGTATGACTGTATAGACTTGTGTTTCTATCTGGAATGACACTGTCATTTTGCATCAATCTCAATGCTGTACTCTGGAATCTACCTATGTATCTTCTAAACATGAAACTCCATATGTATCGACGACATCTTTCATGATCCTGTTTCAATACTAAAAGGAACATGGAGTGATACTCCTTGTCATAGTTGAAAGACAAAGTACGCGAGCTGAGAGATGGATCTTGAGCAGAGAAATAAATAAAGTAGGGCTATGAGCTTAGAACTTGGGAAGTCGATAGTAGCTGGCAAAGTACGTTGACTAGACACGTTCTATATGACGCTCCTCTCTAGATTTTCTATGACTGCAGTGGTTATACCTTGTCTCTCCAAAAAGCGAACCGTCTTCTGCTCTCTTCCACTTAAAGAAGAAAGCCGAGGACATGATCGTGATGCACACTGTGCGTCTTCCATCTTCCCGGCTCAACCAAGATGTTAATCGTGGTCAAAACATGCCCTTGGCGAACTCCTACATTACTGTACAGTCGTCTGCATGACCATATAACCATTCTAGATGAGATGCCTAAGAAGACTCACCATCCGTCTCGGACTTCGGATCGGAATGATCCTCGCGCTGTGATCTGGCTGGATCGCGCGTTGCCTCGTCTATGGGAGCCTTGGGAACGAAGCTTGCTACTGATGAGTCTACCGTTGGCTGTGAAGGATGGTTCATCTGAGATATCGGGCTCTCGCCATGTCCAATGATGGTATCCGTTTTCTCATCCTTTGCACGAAACAATACCCGTGACACGGCATCCTGGCGGGTTCTGAGATTATTCTTTCCAGAGCTTTTTACTGTTTCTGGCAAAACAGCTCCAATTGAGATATCCAATTTCGCGTCTATAAGTCTTTGGATTCATACACATCACGTCATGTCACCTTATCAATACTCCAACTCCAGAACTTCACACTCTTCAGTAGTCCAATGACTCCTCCAAAAGCTTCCTCAACTCTGCCCTCTCCGCCTCAAGTTCTCCACTCAAACTCGGCGCCAGCATCAACACCCGCTGCTGGGGAATAGTCCCCTCAACCAGACCCTCCAAATCCGCCCCCTTGAAGCCCAGATCCTTCAATCCACGAGGCTGATCACCCAGCTTCACAAGGAACTCCGCAATGGCATTACCCAGTACCTCACCGGCACTCTCACGCTTGACATTCGAGATATCCACGCCGAATGCCTCAGCAGCCGCCAAGTGACGGTCCGGGTTCGACGCCGCAGTGAAGCGGAAGACAGCCGGCGCTGTAACAGCGACGGAAACACCGTGAGGAATGATGGGGTGGTCAACCACGTAGCCCTTGTGCTTGTAGCCCGGGTTCTGGCTGGAAATGGGGTAACTCATGCCGTGACACAGGTGCACGCCTGCATTACCGAAGCCCACACCGGCCAGTGTGGCGGCGAGAAGCATGTTAGACTGCGCCTCGGTGTCCTCGGGGTCCTTGACTGCGCGGGGCAGGTACTTGACCGTGCTGCGGAGTGCCTCGAGGGAGAAGATATCCGAGATGGGGTTTGCACCCTGATATGCGGGACGGTTGATCGGGTTTGTGGGGCGCGGTGTACGCTCGTTGTATGGGATTGCGGTCCAGGATTCCAGGGAGTGGCAGAGCACGTCTAGACCCGAGGCGGCGTGCACGGCCGAGGGCATGGTGCGGGTGTTGAGAGGGTCACAGATGCCTAGCGTGGGCTTGAGATTGCGGTGTGCGATGCCGGTTTTGGCCTTTTTGGATACCAGGTCGAAGATGGCCGTGCCGGTTGTTTCGGAGCCTGTTCCGGCTGTGGTCGGCACTGCGACTAGTGGGAGTAGTTTTCTATCGACTGGGCGACCCTTGCCCAGTGGGGCGTTGACGAAGTCCAGAAAGTCGGCTTCTGGGTATACATTGTACAAGTTCATCAACTTGGCTGTGTCGATGACGGAGCCACCACCTGGGAGACTGGTTAACCGGGCTGGGTAACTTGTTCGGAGAATATATTGTACATACCAACAGCGAGGAAGGCATCGGGCTTGTACGGTTTGGCGAAAGCAATGGCCTCCTTAATCCTTTAAGCCATGTCAGTAATACGGAACTCCATTCGGCCTGGGCGGCACCTACGAGCTATCCTTTGGCTCAGTGCGGACCTTGTCGAAGATTGTAAACTCAATGCCCTCTCTAGTCAAGGCCTCGATAGCTTGCTTCATGGCATCGAGCTTGGTGACATTGGGGTCGGTCACGATGCAGACACGCTTGGCACCCATATTTGCAAGGTCCATGCCGACTTCCTTGGTGGCCCCCGGTCCGAACCGGATACTCGACGCTGCCATTTCAAAGGCATATTCCTTCTCACGGACCGGGTCTGTGGGGGTTGCCAAGTGACGCTTGACATGGCTCATGAGCGATGGGGTGTGCTGGTGGTGGTAGCTTGGGTTGCGGTGGCAAGGACAGTTTGGTGGGTGGGTGAATTGTACGGTGCGGAGAAGATTCAGGGCGCGATTAGCGGCGGAGGAAGCCACCCTAATTGCTGGAGCGACCATTTTGTGATTCTTTGATATTTGGTCTCGTATGTGGAAGGATAAAGGAAGAAGGTTGTTTGAAGAGGGGAAATATGGGAGTTGGGGAAATGCCGAAATGCGGGGACCCCGCCGATTCGGTGTTCTCGCCGATGTCTTCGGCGTTTGTTGAGCCTTTGGAGATTTTGGGGTAAAATGATATAATCTAGGTCAATCCAAGTTCTAACTAACATCCCTCTCTCTAAACAACCGTGGATCGGCTACAAATAACTTCAGTTATTAGACCGGTATAGGGGACCTCATATACCATGGTAGAATCATATATGATGCTACTCACAACTTAAAGGCCATTATGTGTGTGGTCAAAACTTTTGATTCCAAGCAATCAAAAGTTTTAATATTTGAAACTGGAATTAATAATTTAGGCCTAGATATAGTTTGCCACATAGTCTCCATGACAGCAATCATAGCCATAACGATCAGTGTCTATGCTGCATATGATAGCCGTAATAATCGGTCTCTATAAGTTTCCGATTTTAGACTTTACTAGGCCACACGTAGCCACACTACCAAGTTTCGCTCCTGCTACTAAGCCGTTTTTATCTGCCACATCCGCTCCTACCTACCAGATTTCTTCTCTCACTTTTGCTTTTTCCCTACCATACCACCATACCACTACACCACTACACCACTACACCACTACACCACTACACCACTACACCCCATCAAGGATGGCATTCCCAGCGCCCGATCTACAGCAGCCTTGGGGGCTTACAACCCCCCCTCCTTCCCCACGCAAGCGAAGACGGTATCTCCGTGACTCGGAAAATGCAGAAGGCGAAATGCTACTTGAAAGGTACCTTGCTGCATGTGACCCTTTCCGCAGCAGCAGCATTGTTGAGCCTCTGCCCTATCCCATACGCGAAAGATACTCGGAGCGACTCCATTCTACTTTACGGCCTATTATGGGTCAAATCCGTGATTGCCTGGGCCTTCACAATTTCCCCGACACCGCATACATTCAGACCCTCACCGCTAGCAAGCCAGGTTACCCTGGAGGCGACTCAGAAATCGACCTTCTCCGCGTCGCTTTGAACGACACCAACTCTTCACCACTCTCTTTCGGTGATATAAAGGATGGCCTTATTCAAATCCTCCGCGACAACAACCACCCTGAAGTTCATGTTGAGATTATTAATCTCGAATTACATCACCACCCTTCATTTTTCTATCTCTCAAATACCAATCCACTGGTCCTTGCGTATGAGCGAGCCAAGGAGAAAATCATACAGGCCCTTGATCGGGTCATCCCGAAAAAGTGGCACGTACTTTGCCCATTCAGTGTCGGGCGCGTTGAATGGAAAGCACTCCCAGCAATCGCTGTGATTGTCACACCGAGGACTAAGGCCGACTGGTTTTCATTGAGAGTTGAAATCATGACATTGACCTCACCATACTCAGAGGATAGTCCTATCGATGTCGAGTTTTTGCCCGGAAGTCTTGACTTCCTCGACTCACCTGGAATGTCAAGCTTGGACCCGTTGAAACATAGTGTGGTACCGCGCATGGGATTCTCCATCGGTATTCATGGACAAGAAACAGCCGGGACACTGGGCGGATGGGTGAATCTGACCCATAAGGGAGTACTGCATCAAGGCTTCCTCACAAATTCTCACGTCACCAGACCATCACCGTCAAACGTCTATGACAACGGTTTCCTCAACGACCTGGATCGCTTCGGGGTGACTTTCGATCGTCCCCCATCTAAGCCTATTCGGATAGAGTCTCTCGCCAAGATAGACCGAGATAAAACTGTGGCTGAGATCATCGATGGGTTAGAGACATTGGAGGTCCAGAAAATCCAGACGATGACAAAGATTGAGGAGAGAGAGCTTATGGGTGCTGACCCCAGACCCGGCCACCAGACATTACTACGCGCCATTGATGACCAAATCAGTCAACTAGCCGCAGTACGAGGACCAGCTGAAGCTATGCCAACTGTTGTGGGAGATTTGGTACTTGCTTCTGGCAAACCACTGTTGGGTACCCGTGTGATGGACTGGGCCTTCGTTCGTGTGTCCGAACCTGGCAGGAAATTCTTCGGTCCAAACCTTATGTTCGATATCCCTGAATACGCAAAGCCAGGGAAGTACATTAAGAATGTTGTCCCTTGGCGTCCCGATACCGTTATTGAAGAGCTCGGGGCTCTACAAGACGGCCAGTTCTGCACGAAAATCGGTCGCACAACTGGAGTTACTTCGGGAATCTGCAATGGGCCTAAGGCTATATGCAACTGGGGAACTCCTAGGTGGAATGAACATGGAGATGCAATGGATTTGAGCACCTACCGGACCGAGGAGTTCATCGTAATCAGCAAGAAATTGAAAGACTCAGAATTCCAGCAGTCTGACTTCGCTAATCGTGGGGACTCTGGCTCTTTTGTTCTGGATGAGCTTGGTGTGGTCAATGGCTTGCTGTTTGCAAGCGTGATACATAACCATGGGTTCGCAGGGGTCGTCTCAAGTATGGCGGATGTGATTGAGTCAATTCGTCAGAAACTCGGAGGAGATGTTACTATTGAGCTGCCAGTTTGACTTTGATCGTTTTCTCGCTATTGTACTACTAGCACCAAAATATTATTATTCATTTCCTAATACTAGTTATCGACCTTAGCCTCCTTTGTAATATCTCCTAGCCCTCTTCTATCCGGCCTGTCATAGCGTTCTTTAAATCTTGTAACTCCCTGCGCTTAAGAGACAGAAGACGGACGAGTTCGGCTTCTTCAGCCGTCACTAGGTCGATCAGCTTTGGTAGAGCCTCAGTACCCACTGCCGTGGAGTCCTCCATATTCACAGTCATCAGACTGCACCTCTCGTAACAACCACCAACCTGACAGTTCGCGCAATTCTGTTGGCTAGGTACCTAGACACGTCTATCGAATATGCCCTCACCTACTCGGCAGTGAGTACATGCCTGATCACCCTCGAGAAGCAGACCGGTCGACTATGCCAAAAGAGCGTCGACATTTGCCTCTCGAGATCCGCTCCCTTCTTACTTTCCATAACCGCTTTAAAATCCTCGCTCCTATCACTCCTTCAAAAGTGAGTTATAGAACCAGGATTTTCTATGGCTCAATACTAATACTCGTGCGAAGATGGATAGCCAGATAGCGAACGATGATGGCGATATTGATGAAATCTCTACCCTCTTCGAGGCCCCTACCATTAGCGATGTTCCTCTCTCACCAGGTGGGCCCGGATGGCGAAAGAATGCGATTTCGCCTATGGAAGACGACCTATTTGCAAACCAGGGACACTACTCTATAGTACGAAGGACCTCCCAGCAAGACGGGAGCCTACACTGCGTCTACCTAGACGCGAGAAGAGGAGTTGGCCCTGGAGTGGAAACAACTTCCTCCAGCTGATAAACCAGAAGGTTGTGAACATCAAGGCTCTGTACGCCCAAACCGTTTCCGATCAGATTCTCGAAGGACAGGCCGCCTGTACAAACTGCGTTGTTGGAGACGGGATTTATACGAGCTGCGTCATGGTGCCGGGAAGAAACTTTTGTGCCAATTGTGTTCATGGTCGCAGAACAAACAAATGTTCTCTAGGCGCACAAGTTCAACACTCTTTACCTGCCCCTCATGCTACAGAGCCTCCTATTCAAGCCAAAGCCGACAGAACGATTGAGAAGATCGCCAAGTTGATCGAGCTAGAGAGGATTGAGGTCGAGCAAATGCAGGAACTGATCGTGAAGAAGCTAGAGTTGATTCAGGAACTAGAAGACAGTACTCAGGGGTCAGACTGAAAGCCAACTGGAGGCCTAAGGGTATGACTTTTGTTGTTAGCAAACTTACTACGGGTTCAATCGGCTACATTGCGTCTTAAAAATTAGACATAAAGTCTACATAACTTAGACACCAAATAGGATCTATTATGATCCAACCTCTAGCCTTTGCCTAACCAAGCTCTAGTTTATGTCTATATTATGTCCACTTTTTCAATAGCAAACTGCCTGCCTTGGGGTCTGAGTAGTATTGAGTTTGAGCTTTATCGCTTAAGTGTCCGGAACGATCAATGATATTGGAGATAAACTAGACCAGCAACCAACCACGGGGAATCACCTCCATCAATGAGACTCAAGCTCGGTGAGACGGCGATGCTGCACGTGAAGTGCGGACAACAGATCTGCTACCTGTATTGAGAGCTGGCCAAAAGCGCGCAATTTGTCGTTAAGGGACCTCTGAGCATCGCGGGTTTGCTCGTATGCCGAGCGAACTGAGTCTGGTCGAGATTGCAAATAGTCACCCACGGTAAGAGTCCGCTCGGTGCAGGTGTAAGCCAGCTCCCGGATCTCGTAATACCCCTGTTGGATGTCGGATAGTGTGCCGCAAACCGCCTCTATATCGTTGAGGACGAGACGAAGCAGTTCCTGTACTTGGCTTGGGGAGTCTTGGCTCGACTCTGAAGCGTCGCTCGGACGGGACCGGTGACCTGTTTGTGGGCCTGGCTGGGAATCCCGAGTGAGAGTATTCAGTGTGCACTCACCTCCCTTGTCACGCCAGTGACAGTTCGCACAACCAGGAAAATTAACGAGGGTGATGCAAGTAGCGAAGGGTCCTCGGCCTCGCTTACAGTGCGAGCATGCTGAGTGTTGGTTATGTGGTGTCCCTACTACCTGCAGTGCGGCTGCTTCCACATGCCTGGCGTTTCGTCCAATTGCCTCAACCAAGACTGCGTTTGTCCATGTGACGCGGGGCCCGAATCGAAGCACCAGCTCCTGCTTCACAGGGAGCTGGTAGAGCATCTTAAGGCGATCCGTCTTTAGCTCGTCGTGCTCTCGAGCGACACGGAAATCCATCTTCATCACCCAACGGGCCCAGGGCCCAGGCGCGAGGATGTCCGTGCCGATAATCGGCGCTGGTTACGTGGATGGTCTTCCAACGAGTGTAAGCCGAGGCCCGCGGTGGTGGCTTGGGTTGTTAGTATATTGGTTATCCTTGTATTTAATAAGGGAGGGGTCTTACAAGGGTGCGTCAATCTCCGCAAAAGGATCTGTCCCAGGAGTCATCGAGATAGACCATTCCGTTGATGGCGACTCTGCTGGTACTCGTTGTGTCGTGGGCGGGGTATACCCTTGGCCTTCCTCTCCTGGTGCACTCATTGTGCGAAGTGAGAGGATGTAGTATCAACTGAAGACAGAAGAGGATAAGTCGAGGTGAGAGGATGTAGTATGAACTGAAGATAGAAGAGGAGTCGAGGTGAGAGGATGCAGTATGAAAAAGACAGAAGAGAAGCGGACGAGGTAAGAGGATATAATATAAAATAAGGATAGAAGAGAAGCGGACGAGGTAGAGGATTCAATATACAGTAAAGATAATAGAGGAGTATACTAGTAGTAGTATTCTGTCTCTAATATCCTTCTCTAGCGGGCGGGATAGGACAACACTGATCGCTTTCCTGTTAGCCTATACGGTAGTATCTACGAGTACGTACATAGAAAATACCTATACCCACTAATGACTCAAGTTGGAATATAAGCGCCGAGATCTACGTAGGTAGCTTCCTATCTTTGTAAAAGTACCAGTAAACTCACAACTGTAGAAAGTTTGCTAGTACCAGGGAGAGCCGATCGAGACTAGCGACCGTGGAATCGGCTACGTAGGCGGGAGCGCAAAATTCACGCGCAATCGTGGAAAATCTGGCTTCTTTTCGCGTTTAGCAGACTCGTAGGCCTACTAGATACGCTTCTCAATGTTTTCATAAGAATCATCTATAGTGGGGGATAATAGGTAGGTGAAGAAGGAAAGTTATATTGACCAATCTCACCGGATGGACGGTTCGGATACACTAGGCCATTTCTAGTATATAGGGGTGATTCGATCGAGGTATAGTAGGCTATTAAGAGTAAAGGGTCAAAACTCCTTCACCGCCTAATAATCTTTTACCGCCCTATACTCTGCCGAGGTTTTTGCTTTTAACACCTAATAGCTATAAGAATCCTACTAGAATATAGTATTTTGAGCCTATATAGTAAAATTATTCTCTTTCGAGACCCTAAACCCTTAAGCCCTTAATATTTAAGAGATTTATTTAATATTAATATAATAGATAGTATAGGTAAAGAGTAAGAGGTAAGTAAGAGGTAAGTAAAGGATAAGTAAGAGGTAAGTAAAGGGTAAGTAAGAGGTAAGTAAGAGGTAAATAAGAGGTAAGTAAAGGATAAGTAAAGGATAAGTAAAGGGTAAGTTAAAAAAGAGTAGAGAAAAATTAGATAGAAATATAGATAGTCTATATTTATTAGGATTCTTTAATTCCCCCCTTAAACTTAGTAGAGACTATTAATCTAAATATATGACTACGACCCTCCTAGTGCTAACAAAGCTTTCTGCCGGAAAAAGAAAGTAGGATATAGTTATGACCCTTTGCTCTTAATAGCCTACCGTAGATCGAGGGGTGATTATATTGATCCCCTTCTCGCCGTACGTCGCCCTATACCGAGTTTAACTAACCGATCTATATTCTACCAACGCCCTATCTTTATTCATCACAAAACTTCCTTCTGTAGCTTGCTACTTCCTCCTCGTACTCTATGAGGACTTTCCTCTGACTTCTACTACTCCACGACCTACGACTATGCCTAAGCGCAAGCGCGACTACTCTCCGCCAAAACCTACCTACTCCTCGACACGCCCCCAGCAGCCACGGAAAATCTCCCCGTCCCAAGGGACGTACGTGTCACAGCCAAGCTTAGCTAATACCGAGATTCAGAAGACCCCAGAGGACTGGAAGATCGATCATATCGAGAATGGTCTTACCCTACATCATTCCATCCACCTCGTATTCGGGCGCTTTCGATGTGCGTTTGAACCCATTGTACGTTTATAACCCTAGAAACCAGAAGGGTGCGTTTAGGACTAATCATCAACTTAGGCTAACGCTCCTCCGCATACGTACAACTTTGTTGCTTTCAAGTTCTTCCCTCGGGAACTGGCGCCATACTCCGCAGATACGGTCACTTTTGTAGATGCGTCTCAACCCGATGAGTCCCGTCTTCCTCACCCTGCATTGCTAGACTGCCATTACCGACTGGCAAAGTTTTTTAACGCCAGCGGAATGGCAGAGATCATCGACAAGGACCTTAAAGATCTGGAGGAACTAAAGGAACTCTTGAGAGTGATGGGTCAAGCCTACGAACAAGAAACGAAGGAAGGCAAAAACTCATGGAGAGGGGAGAATCTAGCTATGCCTAAACACCTAGCTATATGGAAGCTGGTGAAGGTAGGAAGCGGTGAGATACTGCCCGACATAGGGCCTCACCGCTTTCCAACATACCCCCCTAGCGACTATCATAGCTAGCACATACCGATCCTTACCTAAAAAACAGTAAGAAAAACCAATCGTCATGATTCATCCATAAACGTCGTAAAAACCATCCAAATTCCGGCCAATCAGAGGCTCTCAATCAAATTATTCGTCTTCTTTGGTACGTATATACCCCCTAAACCATCTATTGTTACGAACTAGTTGGCAGGATAGTAAGCCTGTCGATCAGGTAAGGCACGACTGTCTTGAGGACGTGGGTGACTCCTGAGAGGAGGCGGGAGCAATATATTGTAATAAGAACAGAGACTGATTCTTGAAGAGAATCATGGCCAAGAGACAGGACGCCTCCTTTTATCAAAGGGGGCTGACATAATGTTGTGCGGTAGGGAAAGAAACACAAGCGAAGCGGGGGCGTAGCGGTGGCGAATCGTCATCAGCCAGGTGCGCACAACAAAGAATTCGGGAATAGCTTCAAAGAAGCTCATCCCGTAACATCTATGCTCTTTAGTATGTCCTTAAAGGCATTGAAACCATCCTTTTCTAGGGGTTTCGTTAGTCCGTTAGCGATATTTATTGTAGATAGAATAATCACCAATTTTACCTATTGTATTTCGATGGCATGATAGATAATATACTATTTGATATCGTAGTGTCGTGTCGCACGACAATACCCCTTTTGGCTAGCTAGAATAATAGTATTGTCTAAATTAGTATAGATAGGGACTATATTTTCGGGGTCTTTTACCGGTTTATCGCTATTATAGATAAAGGGTCTTAGGCCTATGTCTCTAGCTAGTTTAGCTAGAAAGATAGCTTCGCGGACCGTATCCTCGTAGGCTATATATTCTACCTAAGTAGAGGAACCTACTAATACCGCCTATTTCTTAGATATTTAAGAGATTAGGGTTCTATTAAAGAAGAAGATCCAACCTATATAACGTATAACGTCGGAGGTCGGAGGATTGTGGCTCTAGGATCACGTGATCTAGGTCCCTATCATCAACAATCCCCGCGTATATGATTATTCTATCCTTACGTTACTACTTTTATATTTCGCGTATAATATTTTCTTAATTATATTAGCTATCGTAACATAGTAGTAACGTCCTTTTTTACCTTTTTTATCGTTGTTAGCTATATAGATATCGATAGTTCGCTATCGCCGTCTCGCTAGCGCGATCCCTATATTCTAAACCGAACCGACGAACCGAAGTAATTCTAGACCTAAACTCTCTTTTCCGCTAAGTACCGTACGTTATAGCGCTAAAAACGACCTAATCCTAATCTCGCCGACGCGAAGGCGCGGTATAGAACCTAAACCTTAGTACGGCCTAGAATCTAGAGAACCTAGAGCTAAGTATCGAAACCGCGGACTTAAATCCTTACGTAGAAGTCTAGGATAAATCCTACCCGACTATAGAGTCGGTTAATCGACGTACCTCTATCCGTATAGGGTAGTAGGAGATCGACCTATACTATATCTAGAACAACTTATATACCGCTAAGCTCGTATATAATTTCTTAATGTTATAGGATAGGCTTCCTTGAAGCTATTCCTAGATTCTTCGTTATGCGTGCCGGATCAGTAGCGATTCGCCTCCGATCCGCCCCCGCCTCGCCTATAATTCCTTCCCTACCGCACAAACATTATGTTAGCCTCTTCTATAAGAAAAGGCGTCCTATCTTTTAGCTATAATTCTCTTTAAGAATTAGTCTCTATTCCTATTATAATATATTGCCCCCGCCTCCTCTTAAGAGTTACCTATAGTATTTAGATAGTCGTGCCTTACCTA
>JGI24509J20081_1000292_pt1 | contig 31473 bp, 30 predicted proteins | sample LinPmetageLP29_FD_20081 | JGI IMG/M metagenome (IMG submission 20081) | reverse complement strand
TGCGCCGTGCATGGCGGTCTGCCCGGTCGACTGCTTCTACCGCACCGAAGACGGCGTGGTGCTGCACGACAAGGACGTCTGCATCGGCTGCGGCTACTGCTCGTATGCGTGCCCGTTCGGCGCGCCGCAGTTCCCGAGCCAGGGCACGTTTGGCGTGCGCGGCAAGATGGACAAGTGCACGTTCTGCGCGGGCGGCCCCGAGAAGAACGGCAGCGAGGAAGAATTCGAAAAGTACGGCCGCAACCGCCTGGCCGAAGGGAAGCTTCCGCTGTGCGCGGAAATGTGCTCGACGAAGGCGCTGCTCGGCGGCGACGGCGATGTGATTTCCGACATCCTGCGTAACCGGGTCATGAAGCGCGGGAAGGGCGCGGAGTTGTTCGGGTGGGGCACGGCCTATGGCGGCGCGCCGGGCAAGGGCGGTCAGGCGGCACCGGCAACTCCGGCCGCACCGGCCACGCCGGCTTCGGCGCCGGGAGCGCAATCATGATCGCCCCCGCACGATCGACGAGCCTGGTGATCGCCCTTGGTGCTGTGCTGTTGCTCGGTGCCTGCGGTGAACGCCCGCAAACGGCATTCGCCTCGCACCGCAAGGACGACGCGCCTGCCTACAAGGGCGCGGAGGGCGATCCGTTCATGGCCAAGAACTGGACACCCGGCGACCGCACGAGCTGGGAGAACCAGATCCGCGCGCGCGGCCAATACCAGAACGAGTACAACAAGACGCCATGACGCGCGCAAGCGGAGGTTCGTCCATGGGCACTTCCTGGAAACATCTTGTGATGGCCGTGCTGCTCGGCGGCGCGGCGGCGTGGGCGAACGCGCAGCAGCCGGCCAGTGCGCCGGCAGCCGACCATGCCCCGGTCAATCCGGCCGTACAACCGGCGCAGCCGTTCTCCAACATCGTCTCGGAGAACGTGTTTGATCTGCAGAAGCGCGATCTCGCCAAAGAGGCGCAGGACCAGGCCGCACGCCGCGCGACGCAACCGGGCAACAACGCGCCCGTCTGGCGCGAGGTGAACTCCGATCAGGCGCACTACGCCAGCATTCCCGGGCTGGAAGCCGGCGTGCTGATCCAGCGCACCGGGCAGAAATGGCGGCTGTTCCGCAATGGCGTGATCACCGTGTGGGGCGGTTGGCTCATGGTGCTGGTGCCGTCGGCCATCCTGGCCTTCTTCCTTTGGCGCGGCATGATCCCGCTAAAAGAAGCGCCTACGGGCCGCAAGATCGAGCGCTTCACGCCCACCGAGCGCTACGTGCACTGGACGATGGCGATCTCCTTCGTCACGCTCGGCGTGTCGGGCGTCGTCATGCTGTGGGGCAAGCATTTCCTGTTGCCGATCCTCGGTCATCAGTTGTTCGGCTGGCTGACGTATTTGCTGAAAAACCTGCACAACCTGGTGGGCCCGCTCTTCACGGTCAGCATCATCGTGGCCTTCGTGATTTGGGTGCGGGACAACTTGCCGCGCCAGGGCGACGTGAAATGGCTGCTGAGCCTGGGTGGCATGTTTGCCGGAGAGCACGGCGCCGAAGTGCCGTCGCACCGCTTCAATGCGGGCGAGAAACTCTGGTTCTGGGGCGGGCTCGTCGTGTTTGGGCTGATCCTGTCGGCTTCGGGCTGGACGCTCGATCGCATCGTCCCGGGCGTGGATTACTACCGCAGCATGATGCAACTGGCCGAAGTCATTCACGCGATCGCGGCGGTAGGCATGATGAGCATGTCGCTGGGCCACATCTACATGGGCACGATCGGCATGGAAGGCGCTTACCGCGCCATGCGTGACGGTTATGTCGACGAGGCCTGGGCGAAGGAGCACCACGAACTTTGGTATGACGACGTCAAGGCCGGCAAGATTCCCGCGCAGCGGTCCCAGCCGCCCGCGCCGCCGGCGCCGAGCGAGCAGCCCGCCAAGTCATGACGCCATCGCCTGCCACTCATTCGAGGATCCTCACCATGCATGCTTCCACGCTGACTCGCGCCGCAGGTATGGCACTTGCTGCCGCCATGCTGGTCCTGACAAGCGGACTGGCCGGCGCCAAGCTGCCGGCACCGACGGAAGAACAGAAGGCACAGGCGGATCTGGCGAAGGCCAAGGCAGCCTGGGGCGACAAGGTGGCCGCGTTCCAGACGTGCAAGGCCCAGGACAAGGCGGCGGCGTCGTACCAGGCCGGCGGCAAGGCTGCGCATACGCAACCGGGCGCGCCGTGCGTGGATCCGGGGCCGTTTGTCGCGCCTGTGCCCGCAGCATCGGCACCGGCACCGGCGGCCAAAGGGTGAACCGTTGGTTCCAATGTTGCGTGTTCATCATCCGGCAGTACAATCGTTCGCTCCCCGAGTGAACCCTGACTGGAGGTGACACATGAAGCAACTCGCGATTGCACTCGCCGCGATCGGCCTGATGGCCGGCTGCGCATCGAACTCAGCGTCGACGGCCAAGGCGGCTAATGCCGGTGACGGCGCCATGACGGCCTCGGCCGTGCTGGCACCCAAGAGCGGCAGCACCGTGCAAGGCAGCGTGAAGCTCGCGCAGCAAGGCGACAATCGGGTTGCCATCGCCGTGGATATTTCCGGCCTGCCGGCCAACGGCATGTTCGGTTTCCACGTGCATGAGAAGGGCGATTGCTCGTCGGCGGATGGCAATAGCGCCGGCGGTCACTTCAACCCGACCGGCCAGCAACACGGTGATCCGCGTCAAGGTGCGCACCACGCCGGCGACATTCCGATGCTGCAATCCGATGCCAACGGCAAGGCTGTCGGCTCGATCGTTCTTTCCGGCGTGACGCTGTCGCCTGGGCCCACCAGCCTGGTCGGCCACGCGCTGATCGTCCACGCAGGCAAGGACGACTACACGACCCAGCCCACCGGCAATTCCGGCGGGCGCATCGCCTGCGGCGTGATCGTGGCGAACTGATCGCCCGCACGCGGTACCTGCTCTCGGGCAGGTACCAACCGCAGCATGCGCACGCTCGCCGTGCGCATTTTTATTTGAACGAAGACATCGATGCCGCTGCGCCCCGAACTGACCAACGCTTCTGTTCCACTGCTCGACGAGGTTGAAGTGCTCGACGAGCTGGGCCGCGCACGCCATGTCTACATCCCTGGTGAACGCCCGCTCACGGTCTATCTCGACAAGCGCGAACTCGTCACGCTGATGACGCTGGGCGGCGCGCCCGAAGCGCTCGTACTCGGCTATCTGCGTAACCAGCGCCTGGTCAGCAGCATCGAAGACATCGCCTCCATCCAGGTCGATTGGGAAACCGAATCGGCTGCCGTGTCCACGCGCGCCGGCATCGCCGACCTGGACGAGAAGACCGCCCGCCGCACCGTGACCACCGGCTGCGGGCAAGGCACCGTGTTTGGCTCGCTGATGGACGAGATCGACGCCATCCATCTGCCGCCCGACGCGCGCATGACGCAGACCACGCTGTACCGCGTGGTGGACGCCATCCGCCTGCAGCAGTCGATCTACAAGCAGGCGGGCTCCGTGCATGGCTGCGCACTGTTCGATGCGCACGGCCAGCTGCTGCACTTCATTGAAGACGTGGGCCGCCACAATGCCGTGGATGCCATCGCCGGCCGCATGTGGCTTGAGGGCATGGAGGGCGGCGACAAGATCTTCTACACCACCGGCCGCCTGACCTCCGAGATGGTCATCAAGGGCGCGCAGATGGGTATTCCGTTCCTGTTGTCGCGCTCAGGTGTCACGCAGATGGGCCACCAGATGGCGCAGCGGGTCAACCTGACGCTGTTTGCGCGGTGCACGGGGCGGCACTTTCTGCTCTACACGGGACGGGACCGTTTTGTGGCCGAGCCGGGAGTGGCCGGCATGGTCGGGCCGCGCGGGGAACTGCTCCAGGCGGCGGAATCCGGCCGCTGATCCGCTCGCGTTTGCCCGGATAAGGCCAGCGCAAGCCATCGGCCGCCACGGGGTTTTCCGTCACAGGTTTGGGAGTACAATCCGCGTTCCAAACCGGCCCCAGGCGCGGGCCCGGCCGCTGGCGTGACCAAATGGGGACAGTTTTCGCACCGCGAAGGCTGCCCCCATTTGTTCATCCAAGGTATCTGGACGCTCCATGAGCATCAAATCCGACAAGTGGATCCGCCGCATGGCAGAGCAGCACGGCATGATCGAGCCGTTCGAGCCCGGTCAGGTGCGCGAATCCGATGGGCGCCGCATCGTTTCCTACGGCACGTCGAGCTACGGCTACGACATCCGCTGCGCCGACGAATTCAAGATCTTCACCAACATCAACAGCACCATCGTCGATCCGAAGAACTTCGACGAGAAGTCGTTTGTCGACTTCAAGGGCGATGTGTGCATCATCCCGCCGAACTCGTTCGCGCTGGCCCGCACGATGGAGTATTTCCGCATCCCGCGCACGGTGCTGACCGTGTGTCTGGGCAAGAGCACGTACGCGCGCTGCGGGATCATCGTCAACGTCACGCCGTTCGAGCCTGAATGGGAAGGGTACGTGACGCTCGAGTTCTCCAACACCACGCCGCTGCCCGCCAAGATCTACGCTGGGGAAGGCTGCGCGCAGGTGCTGTTCTTCGAGAGCGACGAGGAATGCGAAACCTCGTACAAGGATCGTGGTGGCAAGTACCAGGGCCAGCACGGTGTGACGCTGCCCAAGACCTAGTTTTTGTAGTCCGTTTCCGCGCGTTCAGGCGTATCCGGAGCGGTGCCTTTAGCTGCATCCATAAGGAACCACGATGAAATTCCGCTTTCCCGTCATCATCATTGACGAGGACTTCCGCTCCGAGAACATCTCCGGGTCGGGCATTCGCGCGCTGGCCCAGGCCATCGAGCAGGAAGGGATGGAGGTGACCGGCCTCACCAGCTATGGTGACTTGACCTCGTTCGCGCAACAGTCCAGCCGCGCGTCCACCTTCATCGTCTCGATCGACGACGACGAGTTCATCAATCCGGACAACGACAAGCCGGAACCGGAAGCCGTCGAAAACCTGCGCGCCTTCGTGGCAGAAGTGCGTCGCCGCAACGCCGACATCCCCATCTTCCTGTACGGCGAAACGCGCACCTCGCGCCATCTGCCGAACGACGTGCTGCGCGAGCTGCACGGCTTCATCCACATGTTCGAGGACACGCCCGAGTTCGTGGCCCGACACATCATTCGTGAAGCGCGCAATTACCTGGATTCGCTGCCGCCGCCGTTCTTCAAGGCGCTGATCGACTACGCGCAAGACAGCTCGTATTCGTGGCATTGCCCGGGGCACTCGGGCGGCGTGGCGTTCCTGAAGAGCCCGGTGGGGCAGGTGTTCCATCAGTTCTTTGGCGAGAACATGCTGCGCGCCGACGTCTGCAACGCCGTGGAAGAACTGGGCCAACTGCTGGATCACACGGGTCCCGTGGCCGCGTCTGAGCGCAACGCTGCGCGCATCTTCGGTTCGGACCACATGTTCTTCGTGACCAACGGCACGTCGACGTCGAACAAGATGGTGTGGCACGCCAACGTGGCGCCCGGTGACATCGTGGTGGTGGACCGCAACTGCCACAAGTCGAATCTGCACGCGATCATGATGACGGGCGCGATCCCCGTGTTCCTGATGCCGACGCGCAACCACTTCGGCATCATCGGCCCGATCCCGAAGAGCGAGTTCGAGCCGGAAACGATCGCCAGGAAGATCGCCGACCATCCGTTTGCCAGCAAGGCCAAGAACAAGAAGCCGCGCATCCTGACCATCACGCAGGGTACGTACGACGGCGTGCTGTACAACGCCGAGATGATCAAGAACATGCTGTCGACCGAAATCGACACACTGCACTTTGACGAAGCGTGGCTGCCGCACGCGTCGTTCCACCCGTTCTACGAGAACATGCACGCGATCGGCCACGGCCGTCCGCGCAGCAAGGATGCGCTGGTCTATGCCACGCAGAGCACGCACAAGCTGCTGGCTGGCTTGTCACAGGCCTCGCAGATCCTCGTGCAGGATTCCGAGACGCGCAAGCTCGATACGTATCGCTTCAACGAGGCGTATCTGATGCACACGTCGACGAGCCCGCAGTACTCGATCATTGCGTCGTGCGACGTCGCGGCCGCGATGATGGAAGCGCCGGGCGGCACCGCGCTGGTGGAAGAGAGCATTGCCGAAGCGCTGGACTTCCGCCGCGCCATGCGCAAGGTTGAGCACGAATACCTGGGCACAAATGGTGGCAACGGCCGCGGCGACGACTGGTGGTTCAAGGTCTGGGGCCCGAACGATCTGTCGGACGAAGGCATCGAAGAGCGCGAAGCGTGGATGCTCAAGGCCAACGAGCGCTGGCACGGCTTCGGCAACCTGGCCGAAGACTTCAACCTGCTCGATCCGATCAAGGCCACCATCATCACCCCGGGCCTGGATGTGGACGGCAAGTTCAGCGATTCCGGCATCCCGGCCGCCATCGTCACGCGCTACCTGGCCGAGCACGGCATCATCGTCGAGAAGACGGGTCTGTACTCGTTCTTCATCATGTTCACGATCGGCATCACCAAGGGCCGCTGGAACTCGCTGGTGACGGAGTTGCAGCAGTTCAAGGACGATTACGACAACAACCAGCCGCTGTGGCGCGTGTTGCCGGAATTCGTGCGCCAGTATCCGCAGTACGAGCGCATCGGCCTGCGTGAACTGTGCGACAGCATCCACAGCGTCTATCAGGCCAACGACGTGGCCCGCGTGACGACCGAGATGTACCTCTCGGATATGGAGCCTGCGATGATCCCGTCGGATGCCTGGGCCAAGATGGCGCACCGCGAGACCGAGCGTGTCGCGATCGACGATCTGGAAGGCCGCATCACCGGCATCCTGCTGACACCGTATCCGCCGGGCATTCCGCTGCTGATCCCGGGCGAGCGCTTCAATAAAACGATCGTGCAGTACCTGCAGTTCGCTCGCGAGTTCAACAAGCTGTTCCCGGGCTTTGAGACGGATATTCACGGGCTGGTCGAGGAAGAGGTCGACGGCAGGATGGAGTACTTCGTCGATTGCGTGCGCTGAGTTTCAGTCGCACAAACAAAAACGCCGCGCTGAGTTGATCAGCGCGGCGTTTTTGTTTGAAGCGGCTGCGAATTACTCAGCCAGCGCAGCCCGTGCAAACGCAATGGCTTGCTTCACCTGCTCCGGCGCCGTTCCGCCGATGTGGTTGCGCGAAGCGACCGAGCCTTCCAGCGTCAGCACAGTGTGCACATCGTCGCCGATCAGGTTGGCCTTGTCGCCCAGGCCGCAGATGTCACGCAGTTGCGCGACGGACAGATCCGCCAGGTCGCAGCGCAGGTCGTCGCACGCACGCACGGCGTGGGCCACGGCTTCATGTGCATCGCGGAAGGGCAGGCCGCGCTTGACCAGGTAGTCGGCCAGATCGGTGGCGGTGGCGTAGCCCTGCAGCGCAGCGGCGCGCATGGCGTCGGCCTTGACGGTGATGCCCGGCACCATGTCGGCAAAGATGCGCAGCGTGTCGACCACCGTATCCACCGTATCGAACAGTGGTTCCTTGTCTTCCTGATTGTCTTTGTTATATGCCAGCGGCTGGCCCTTCATCAGCGTGAGCAGGCCAATCAGGTGGCCGTTGACGCGGCCGGTTTTGCCGCGTGCCAGTTCGGGCACATCGGGGTTCTTCTTCTGCGGCATGATCGAGCTGCCCGTGCAGAAGCGGTCGGCAATGTCGATAAAACCCACACGCGGGCTCATCCACAGCACCAGCTCTTCAGAGAAGCGCGAGACGTGCGTCATGATGAGCGCGGCGGCAGCGCAGAATTCGATGGCGAAGTCGCGGTCGGACACGGCATCCAGCGAGTTGCGGCATACGCCTTCGAAGCCGAGTTGCTGTGCGACAAATTCGCGGTCGATCGGGTAGCTCGTGCCTGCCAGTGCAGCGGCACCCAGCGGCAGGCGGTTGACGCGGCGGCGGGCGTCGAGCATGCGCTCGGTGTCGCGCGTGAACATCTCGACGTAGGCCAGCAGGTGGTGGCCGAACACCACCGGCTGCGCGACCTGCAGGTGTGTGAAGCCCGGGACGATGGTGTTGGTGTGCTGCTCGGCCAAGTCCAGCAGCGCGCCGCGCAGGGCCTTGAGCAGACCGACGATGTTGTCGATCTCGCTGCGCAGCCACAGGCGGATGTCGGTGGCGACCTGGTCGTTGCGCGAGCGGCCCGTGTGCAGGCGCTTGCCGGCGTCGCCCGCCATGGCGGTCAGGCGCGCTTCGATGTTCAGGTGCACGTCTTCCAGGTCCAGCTTCCACTCGAACGTGCCGGCTTCGATCTCCTGGCGGATCTGCGCCATGCCCTGTTCGATGGCGGCGCGATCGGCTTCGGCAATGATGCCCTGCTTGGCCAGCATGGCGGCGTGCGCGAGCGAGCCCTGGATGTCGAACAGCGCGAGGCGCTTATCGAAGAACACCGATGCGGTATAGCGCTTGACGAGATCGGACACCGGCTCGTTAAAGCGGGCGGACCACGCTTCGGCCTTCTTGGCGAGTTGGGAGGTCATGGGCGGACAGCTGGAGGAGCGCGGCCGGCGAAGCGCCAGCCGCAAATTCAGGAAACCGCGATTATATCGCCCGACAGGCCTTCCGGCCCCCGCGCCGGGGTGCCTACAGCGTGCTGTCGATCAGCGCGCCCTTGAAGACCACCGGCCCGGTCGGCCCCTGCGGATTGGGCGAGCCGCCACGCGGTTCCACGCTGATGGCGAGCGCCGGCACCTGCCGCAACGGCTGCGCTACCGTCAGCCGCACGGCGCGCTGGTGCCCGATCACCCCAAGTGACTGCGGATGCCCGCCGGGGGGCAGTGCCCAGAGCTGCAAGGCCTGTTCGGTATTGAGCGGCGTTGCATCCAGCCGCTTGAGCGATAGCGTTCCGGTGCGCGCATCCCAGGTGACGAGGACGGCCGCCTGGGCCTGCGCGTCCTGCAGCACGGCCACGGCGTTGGCGACAGGTGCATCACGCAATTGCTGCGCCAGCCGCAGGTTCAGCCCGATCGCGACCGCCGCGACAACCGCCGCGACTGCGGTGGCGCCGCGCCAGAAGCCGGTGCCTTGCCAAATCCGTTGCCAGAGCGCCTTCCGCGCCGGCGTCGGCTCGCGCCAGCCGAGTTGCACTTCCACGCGGCAGAGGATTTCCGGCAGCGGCGCCGTGGCAGGCTGGAGCGCGGGCAAGTCGGCCAGATAGCGTTGCCAGCGTTCAACCGTGGCGCGCACGGCGTCGTCGTGGCGAAGGATCTGCTCGAACCGGCGGCGTGCGCCGGCGCGCAAGGTGCCGACCGCATATTCGGCGGCCAGCTTGTCGACGAGATCGGGGTGGCGGCGCGGGTCCATCACGGTGCTCCGAGGCATTCGCGCAGGCGGTCCAGCCCGCGTCGCATCCAGGATTTGACGGTACCCAGCGGCAGCGAGAGCGTTTGCGCCAGCTCGCTGTGCGACAGGTCACGCAGATAGGCGAGCGACACGACTTGGCGTTGCTTCGGGTCGAGGCGCTTGAGGCATTCGGCCAGCGCGCGGGCCTGCTGACCGGCGAGCGCGATGTCCGCAGGGCCAGGAGCGTGGTCGGCCAGGACATCGGCGTAGGCGTCGTCCAGGGGCACGGATTCCTGCACGCGCTCGGCATGCTGCCGGCGCAGGCAGTCGAGTGCACGGTTGCGCACGATGGTGGTCATCCACGTCATGGGGGCGGCCAGATGCGGGCGGTAATCGCCGGCATGGCGCCAGATGTTGACGAAACTTTCTTGCAAAACGTCCTCGGCCCAGTCCTTCCTGACCAAGATACGCAGCGCGAGCCCAAACAGTTTCGGTGCGCAGCGCGTGTACAGCGTGCGCAGGGCGTCGCGGTCGCCCAGGCTGATGCGTTGCAGCAATGCGGCCAACTCTTCAGCGTCGGCGCTCGGGGGGCGCGCTGCTGCGGACATCGCTGGCGGGTCGGCAGGTTGCGCGGCGGGGTCTTCGGCGGTGCGCTGATAGGTGAGCACGTGGGCAGTTTTCTGTGGACGGTTTTGCCCAAAGTGTAGGTAGAAACCGTGGTCGTGGGTGAATTCACGTGAAAGGCGCTGAGGTTTTATTGCATCCAGTTGGGTACGCCCTTCGTACAAACGATCAGGCGCTGGATAAACGCCTGCGATCCGCACCTCGGCAGTATATGGGTCGCGCTTCTTCCCAACACATGCAAGGAGACGGACGATGGATACGACCAAAGAGATGGATCTGTTCGAAGGGGAGAACCCGCGCATCGATGCGCGCCGCCGCGTGCTGCTGCGCGCTCCGGGGCTGATGGCGCTGGGCTCGCTGGCGGCGGTGTCGCTGGGGCAGTCGATGCCGGCGTGGGCGCAGACGCAATCGGGCAGCGTGAAAGACGACGTCAACATCCTGAACGTGGCGCTCGGGCTCGAGTATCAGGCCATCGCCGCCTATCAGGTGGGCGCGGAAAGCGGCCTGTTGCAAAAGCCCGTACTGGCAACGGCGGTGAAGTTCCAGGGCCACCACAAGGCACATGCATCGGTGCTGGCGGGCACGGTCTCCAAGCTGGGCGGCACGCCCGTCATGGAAAAGAAGGTGGCGGAATACAACTTCCCGGTCAGCCAGTTGAAGACGCAGGCCGACGTGCTGCGTTTTGCCGCCGGGCTGGAGAAGGGCGCTGCCTCGGCCTACTTGGGGGTGATGCCGAGTTTCTACACGCGCGACCTGGCCAAGGCCGCCGCCAGCATCCTGGGCGACGAGACGATGCATTGGGCGGTGCTGCTCTCGGTGCTGGGTGAAGACCCGGTGCCGGTGGCGTTCATCAGCTAAGAGGTTTGTTGGGCCGCCACACCGGCTGCTCGTTACGGTGTGGCGGTTTTTTTTGGCGCGTCGAACGCTTCGACGATGCAATCGAGCAGGGCACGCACGCGCGCGGTCTTGTGCAGATCGGCGTGCGTCACGAGCCAGACGTCCTGCATGCTGCGGCGATTGCGCAACACACGCACAAGTTGCGGATAGATCTGCGCACGCCTGCACACCAGTTCGGTCATCCCAATGCCGGCGGCCACCGCCTCGAACAGCGCCAGCGCCGAGTTGCTCTGCAAGACGACGCGCCCGGTGATGCTTGCGGCGCTGTGTTTTGCCGCGATCGAGTGGCCGGCGCGCGGCGCGCTGTCGCCCTGGGTGTGGGGTGCCGCGCTGCTGACGCTGGCGGCTGGCGCACTGTTCGTCCTGGCCGAACGCCGGGCGCGTGCACCGCTGGTGCCGCTGGCCTGGCTGGGGCATCGCACGCTGGGCGCCGTCAATGGCGTCGGGTTCCTGCTGAACTTCGGCTATTACGGCGCCCTGTTCGTGCTGAGCCTGCATTTGCAGAACGTCGAACATCTGAGCGCACGCCAGACCGGGCTGGTCATGCTGCCGATGGCGGTGAGCCTGTCGGCGGGCAACATCTTCGCGGGCAAGCTGATGGCGCGTTTTTCTACGCCGGCGATGATGCTGGGCGGCCTTGTGATCGGCGCAGCGGGTTTGCTGGCAACGTCGGCTGCGCTGACGGGGCACGTGCACCTGTGGGTGGTGAGCGCGACGATGGTGGCTTACGGCGGCGGTACCGCGCTGGCGATTGCGCCCATGACGTCGACCATCCTGTCTGCGGCACCGGGCGAGTTGGCCGGCACGGCGTCGGGCTTGCTCAACGCCGCGCGGCAGACCGGCAGTTTGCTGGGCGTGGCAGCGGCGGGCGCCGTCGTGACGGTGGTGCCAGGGCTGGCGCACGCCGCGCCGATGGTGTTTGGCCTGATGACGCTGTCATACGCCGGCGCGATGGCGATGGCGTGGATCAGCCGTCGCCCGGCCGCCACCGCGCTGGCTGCCTGATCAGCCGCTATTGCGAAGGCCCGCGGCAATCCCGTTGATCGACAGATGGATGCCGCGCCGCACGCGCGCATCGTCACTGCCGGCCTTGCCCGAGCGGAAGCGCTTGAGCAGTTCGACCTGCAAGTGATTCAGCGGGTCGAGATACGGGAAGCGGTTCTTGATGGAGCGTGCCAGCAGCGGGTTGTCGGCCAGGCGCTCCGACTGTCCTGTGATGGCTGCCAGCATCTGCTCGGTCAACGCGAACTCCGCCGAGATGCGCGAGAACACCGCGTTACGCAGCTTGCGGTCGTCGCAGAGCTGCGCGTAGCGCGAGGCCACGTTCAGATCGGCCTTGGACAGGACCATGTCCATGTTCGACAGCAGGTTCGCAAAGAACGGCCACTGCTTGTGCATGCGCTTGAGCGTGGTCAGGCGCGCGGCGCGGGCCTTTGCGTTGCCGGCGTCGTCCAGCCAGCGCTGCACCGCGCTGCCAAAACCGAACCAGCCCGGCAGCAGCAGACGGCACTGGCCCCATGAGAAGCCCCACGGAATCGCACGCAGGTCTTCGATGCGGCGGTGCTTCTTGTCCATCAGCTTGCGCGAGGCCGGGCGCGAGCCGAGGTTCAGGTCGGCAATCTCGGTGATGGGCGTGGTGGCGAAGAAGTAGTCCTTGAAGCCTGGGGTTTCGTAGACGAGGTTGCGGTACGCGGCAAAGGCGTTGTCCGACAGCGCCTGCATCGCGGCTTCGAACTCCTCCAGGCCTTTCGGGCGGTTGCGCGTGGGCAGCAGCGTCGCTTCCAGCGTGGCCGCGACGATGGTTTCCAGGTTGCGCCGGCCGATCTCGGGGTTGGCGAACTTGCTGGAGATGATTTCGCCCTGCTCGGTCAAGCGGATCTGCCCGTTCACCGTGCCCGGCGGCTGCGACAGGATGGCCTGGTAGGTCGGGCCGCCGCCTCGGCCCACCGTGCCGCCGCGGCCATGGAACAGGCGCAGGCGCACGCCCTTGCGCTCGAACAGCTCCACCAGCGCCAGCTCGGCCTTGTACAGCTCCCAGTTGGAGGTGAGGAAGCCGCCGTCCTTGTTGGAATCCGAATAGCCGAGCATGACTTCCTGCTCGTTGCCCTGCGCGGCCAGTACGGCATCGAAGCCGGGCAGGGCAAGCAGATCGCCCATGATCTGCGAGGCGTTGCGCAAGTCTTCGATGGTCTCGAACAGCGGGATCACCATCACGTCCAGCCCCACGCCAGCGCCATTGGCATTCGCGCGGAACATGCCGGCTTCCTTCTGCAGCAGCATCACTTCGAGCAGGTCCGACAGCGTCTCGGTGTGCGAGATGATGTAGTTGCGCACGATGCGGTTGCCGTAGCGGGCACGCACCTCGCGCGCGGCGCGGAAGATGTCGATCTCTTGCGTAGTCTGCTCGCTGTACGCATGGAACGGCAGCGTCAGCAGACGCGGCTGTTGCAGTTCGCGCAGCAGCAGCGTGCGCTTGTCGGCTTCGGACAGTGCGGCGTACGCGCCTTCCACGCCCGCCACCTTCAGCAGCTCGGCGACGGTCGCTTCATGCACGTCAGACACCTGCCGCAAGTCGATCGACGACAAGTGGAAGCCGAACACATCGATCGCACGCGCCAGCGAGGCCAGACGCGCATCAGCCAGTGCCTCGCCGTGATGTGCCGCCAGCGAATCGGTGACGATCTGGATGTCGGCGCGCAGCTCTTCCGCGCTCGTGTAAGCCGGGGCCGGGCCGACGGCGTGGCGGCCGGCGTCTTCACCGGTCAGCTCGCGGCACGTCGCAGCCAGGCGCGCATACACGCCGATCAGCGCGCGGCGGTACGGCTCATCCGAGCGATGCTCCGATCGATCGGGCGACTGCTCCGCCAGCGCCAGCAATTCAGCACTCACATCCACCTGCGATGTCGACATCGACAGTTCGGCGCCCAGCGCGTGGATCTCTTCCAGATACCACGCAAGGATCACGCTGGCCTGCTTGCGGGCGGCGTAGCGCAGGGTTTCTGCCGTGACGAAGGGGTTGCCGTCGCGGTCGCCGCCGATCCACGAGCCCATCTGGAAGAACGGCGCCAACGGGGTGGGTTCGCCACGTGCGCCACGGCGCGGGAATACGGCAGCGACGTCCTCTTCCAGTTCGCGGTACAGCGCGGGAATCTCGCGCAGGAACGTCGTCTGGTAGTACGACAGCGCGTTTTCGATCTCGTCGGCCACCATCAGACGCGTGGTGCGCAGCATGCGTGTCTGCCACAGTTTGGTCACGTGCGCGCGCAGCAGCGTCGTGTTGCGTTCACGCTCGCGGGTGGTCAGCGGCGTGTCGCGTTCGGCCAGCAGGCGGGCGATTTCACGCTGTGCATCGAGAATGCTCTTGCGCTGCACCTCGGTCGGGTGGGCCGTGAGCACGGGCACGATCAACGCGGCATCGAAGAAGCGGCGCAGCGTCTCACCCGAGACACCCTCGTCGGCCACCGACAGCAGCGCGCGCATCATGCTGCCCGGCTGCGGTGGCGAGCCCGCCAGCGCATGCACGCGGCGGCGGCGGTTGTGGTGCTGGTCTTCGGCAATGTTGGCCAGGTGAGAGAAGTAGCTGAACGCGCGCACCACGGAGTTGGTTTGCTCACGCGACAAGGCTTTCAGCAGGCGGTCGAGTTCCTGCTCGGCCTGGCGGTCGCCGTCGCGGCGGAAACGCACGGCGGTCTGGCGGATCGTCTCGACGGTTTCGAAGGCGGCGCCACCTTCCTGTTCACGCAGCACGTCGCCCAGCAGGCGCCCGAGGAAGCGGATGTCTTCCTTCAGCGGCTGATCCTTGGCCGCGGCGCTGCCCGACGAGCGCCGGGAAGTGGGGCCGAGTGATGCGCCATTGGCTTCGTCCGCGCCATTGGCCTTGGCCACCGGTTTGGCGGCGGGCTTGGCAGCCTTGATGGCCTTCGTGGCCTTGCTGGTCTTGGCGGGGGCGGCGGAAGCCTTGCGGGCGGTGGTCGCGCGCGAGGAAGCGCGGCGCGCGGCGGGCTGCGTCATGGTGTCTCCTAGGTTGGGTGCTCGAAGGTGCCTGAACGGCCCTCGTTTCTGTATCACTTCAACGTGATAGCCGGACTGTCGCGAAAATGCTGCGTGCTACCATTGCCGCATGTCTTCCAACGCCCGCCCGACTTCCCGTCAATCCCAGCTTGCAACGACTCCTGCAGCCCAGGCGCCGACCAAGCTGGTCATTGCCTCGCGCGAGAGCCGGCTAGCCCTCTGGCAAGCCGAACACGTGCGTGCTGCATTGCAAAAATACTATCCCGCGTGCGACGTGTCCATCCTTGGAATGACCACGCGCGGCGACCAGATTCTCGACCGCTCCCTCGCGAAGGTGGGGGGCAAGGGTTTGTTCGTGAAGGAACTGGAAGTCGCGCTGGCCGAGGGGCGCGCAGATCTCGCCGTACATTCGCTCAAGGATGTGCCGATGGAATTGCCGCAAGGCTTTGCGCTGTCGGCCATCCTCGAACGCGAAGACCCGCGCGACGCCTTTATTTCCAACGACTACGCCGATCTGGCCTCGCTGCCTGCCGGCGCCGTGGTGGGCACGTCGAGCCTGCGCCGCGAGGCCTCGTTGAGGGCTCGGTTTCCGCATCTGGTGATCCAGCCGCTGCGGGGCAACCTCGATACGCGCCTCGGCAAGCTCGATCGCGGCGACTACGCTGCCATCATCCTGGCCGCTGCGGGGCTCAAGCGCCTGGGGTTGGTCGATCGCATTCGCTCGACCATCGCGCCGGAAGAATCGCTACCGGCAGCCGGGCAAGGTGCGCTCGGCATCGAAATTCGCGCCGATCGCGCAGACGTGCGAGCCTGCCTCGCGCCCCTGCACGATGAGCCCACTGCACTGGCCGTGACGGCTGAACGCGCTGTTTCGCGCATTCTCGGCGGTTCGTGCCAGGTGCCACTCGCCTCGTTCGCGCAGTGGTCGGACGGCGGCACGCTGCGCCTGCGCGCCTTTGTTGCTTCGCAGGACGGCACCCGCAAACTCGCCGCGGATGGCGAAGCCACGCCATCTACGCTGGCCGAAGCCGACGCACTGGGCGTGCGCGTCGCCCAGCAGATGCTGGCCGGCGGCGCACGCGACATCCTTGCCGTGCTGGGCGCCGACGCCCCACCCGCTACCTGAATCCCACGGCTCGCCATGGACGACCACTTGCCACCGCGCTTGTCACCATCGTCGCCCGCTTCCAGCACGCCGCCTGTTCAATCGGCAACCCCGCCCGTGGTGGTGGTCACGCGTCCGCGCGCACAGGCGCCCATGCTGGTGGCGGCGCTTGAGCGCCACGGCCTGCGCACGCACCAGTTTCCGCTGCTCGACATTGCGCCGACGCCCAATCTCGACGACTTGCGTGCCGCGCTGGGCGATCCGTCGCGCTATGCGCTGGTCGTGTTCGTCAGCCCCAACGCCGTGCAGCAGGCATTTTCCGCCATGCCGGAAGGCTTCCGCTGGCCGCAGGAAGTACCGGTGGCAGTAGTGGGGCCCGCGAGCGCACAGGCGCTTGCCACGCACGGGGTCGCGCCGCCCGCGCACCGTGTGATCAAGCCCGACACGCATGCCGACGACGCCCGCCAGGATTCCGAGGCGCTCTACGCGCGGCTGGATGTGCCCTCGCTGAGCGGCCGTGAAGTGCTGATCGTGCGCGGCAACGGTGGCCGTGAGTGGCTGGCCGATCAGCTGCGCGAAGCCGGTGCATCGGTCCGTACGGCGGAAGCCTATCGCCGCAGCGTACCGGTGCCCGATGCCGCTGCGTGGCTTGCGTTGCGTGCCGTGCTTTCGTCCCGCCACGCCTGGACGCTCACCAGCTCCGAGGCCGTCCGCAATCTTGATGAGCTGGCCCGCGCCAACCTGTCGCCCGCTGATCTCGATACGCTGCACGGCGCGCCATGCTTTGCTTCGCACGCCCGCATCGTCGAACAGGCCGAATCGCTGGGTTTCCGCGATGTGACGCTGACCGGCGCCGGCGACGACCGGCTCCTCGCCAGCGTGCTCGCCTGGGCCGGGCCGATATGGGCTCCCGAGCATGCCCCAGCAACGGTGCCGGATGATTCAAACCCGTCTACTTCTTCTTCCACTGTGACGCAGACTCCCGTTCCCTCGTCCGCTCCCGCTCCCGCTTCAACGCCAGCGCCCGCAGCCGTCAAGCCGAGTCCTGCGCCTGCTGCTCCGCCGGCTGCGTTTGCGCCCACCATGACGGTCAACCATGCGCCGCGCCGTGGCGGTTGGATCATCTGGGTGGCGCTGGTCGCGGTCGTGGCGGCAGTGGCCGCGCTACAGGTGCGCAACGAACGCCTTGCACGCGAGATCCGTCAGCGCGCCCAAACGAATGAGGCGCTGGCGCAGGAGATGCGCGTGCTCTCGCGGGCCGATCAGGATTCGGTTTCCCAGCTGCAGCAGAAGTTTGGCGCGCTGGATGCCCGCACCGCTGAAACGCGCGATCGCCAGGCCGCGCTGGAGCAGGCCAATCAAGACCTCCTGCGCAACCGCGATGACTGGCAGCGCGCCGAGATCCAGCGTTCGCTGGAAGTGACCGCTGAACAACTGCAACTGACCGGCAACGTCGCGGGTGCATTGGCTGCGCTGCAAACGATCGACGCGCGCCTGGCCACGCTCGACAAGCCGCAGTTCAACGCCGTGCGTCGGGCGGTATCGCGCGACATGGCCAAGCTCAAGGCGATGCCGTCGTTTGATCTGGCCGGTGCTGCGCTGCGGTTGGATGACGCCATCAACGCGGTCGATACGCTGCCGCTCGTCTCGTCGGCCCAGCCGCTGGAGGCGGAACAGGCTGCGCAGGCGCCGCATACTGTGGCGAAACCCTCGAAGAATGCCAAGGCACACGCTGCGTCGGCGCCCGTTGCCTCGACGCCGCCAAACGCCGGATGGTCGGCAGGCGTGCGCGCTTGGTGGGGCCGCCTGTGGAACGACGTGCGCGGCGAACTCGGCCAGATCGTACAGGTGCGCCGCGTCGATCAGACCGAGGCACTGCTGCTGTCTTCCGACCAAGCGTGGTTCCTGCGCGAAAACCTCAAGCTGCGCCTGATGAATGCGCGCCTGGCGTTGCTCTCGCGCAATGAAGCCGTGTTCCGCGCCGATCTGGGGCGCGCTGATACGCTGCTCGCGCGCTACTTTGATACGCAGTCTTCGCGCGTGACCACAGTGCAGAATCAACTGTCGCAGGCGCGCGCGACGGTTGGCACGCTGCAGGTGCCAACGCTGGCTGACAGCCTTGCCGCCGTGCGCGGTTCGGGCAAGGAGTGAGCATGCGCTGGGTATTCTGGGTCGCGCTCCTGTTTGCCGCCGCCGTGGGGCTGGCGCTGTTTACCGAACTCAATCTGAGCAACGTCGTGCTGTTCTACCCGCCGTACCGGGTGGAGATGTCGCTCAACTTCGTGCTGGCTGCGCTGCTGGCGACGTTCGTGGTGCTGCATCTCGTGATGCGCCTTTTCCACCATGTTGCGGGTATGCCGGCGCGTGCAGCGGCGTATCGCGAGCGCAACCGCATCCTGAAGGCATCGGCGGCGCTGCGTGAAGCAATGGAAAGCCTGTTTGCCGGCCGCTTTGGTCATGCGGAGCGCCAGGCGCGAGAAGCCCAGGCCTGGGAGCCTCAGCGCGAGACGGCCGCGCTGATCGGTGCCCGTGCCGCGCACCGCATGCAGGAGACCGAGCGCCGCGACGCGTGGATGGCCGAAGTGTCCTCGCCCGATCGTGAGCAGGCGAAGCTTGTGTCGATGGCCGAACTGCTGGTTGACGCTCGCGATGCGGAAGGCGCGCTCGAGAAGATCGCGCAACTGCAATCGCAGGGGGCGCGGCAGATTCAGGCGCAACGCATTGCCTTGCGTGCTCACCAGCATCTGAAGAACTGGAGCGAGGTGCTGCGCCTGACGCGTGCACTGGAAAAGCGCAACGCCATCCATTCCGTGCTGGCCGCACGACTCAAGCAGATGGCCTGTGAAACGCTGCTGGCCGAGCGCCGCCACGATGCCGATGCCCTGAACGGCTTCTGGCGCGAGTTGACCACGGAAGAACGCCGTTCGCCGCGCATCGCTTCGCAGGCGGCGCTGTACTTCGCGCAACTCGGTCGCACCGATGATGCCAAGCGCATCGTCGAAGAGGGCCTGAAGACCCATTGGGATGGCCGCCTGATCCGCCGCTATGCCGATTGCGCAGTGCCGGGCAAGGCGCTGCCGCTGATCCAGCAAGCAGAGAAATGGCTCGCCCAGCATCCGGTGGATGCCGAACTGTTCTACACGCTTGGCATGCTGTGCTTCAAGGAGCAGCTCTGGGGCAAGGCGCAGTCGAACCTGGAGTCGGCACTGAAATATGCCGATGCCGATCACTCCGGCAACCTGCGCGCCCATGCGCATCTGGCGCTTGCACAGATGTTCGAGCAGACGGAGCGCATGGAAGACGCCCAGCGCCACTATCGGCAAAGCGCATTGCTTGCCGTGAAATGAGAAAAGACCGGGATCATCCCGGCCTTTTTTCTTGCTGGTGACGGCGCCTATTTGTTCACCATCCGTGCTGGTACGGAAAGCGTGAGGATCGCACCCAGCACCATCGACGTGGCCAGCATGTACATGCCCGAATCGGTGCTCTGCGTGGCGTCTTTCAGCCAGCCGACGGCGTAGGGGCTCAGGAAGCCCGCGAGGTTGCCCAGCGAATTGATGAGCGCAATGCCGGCGGCGGCACCGGTGCCGGCCAGGAACGCAGTCGGCAGGCTCCAGAACAGCGGTAACGTGGTCAGGATGCCCATGGTGCCGAGCGTGAGTGCGGCCATGGCCAGCATGGTGTCGGTGTGCCAGACGGCTGACAGTACGAGCCCGACCGCGCCCACCACTGCGGGAATCGCGATGTGCCAGCGGCGCTCGCGCAGGCGATCCGCGCTGCGTGCCACCAGGACCATCGCGACGACTGCTGCGCCGTACGGAATCGCCGTCAGCAGGCCGACCGAGAACGGATCGGCCACGCCGGTCTGCTTGATCAGCGTCGGCAGCCAGAAGCTCACGCCATACAGGCCCATCACGAAGGTGAAGTAGATCAGGCTCATCAGCCATACGCGCGGGCTGGCCATGACGGTGCGGATGGGCGGGTCTTCCTTCTCGGCGTCTTCCGCGGCGATGTTGCGCGCGAGCAGCGCCTTCTCTTCGTCAGTCAGCCACTTCGCGTGGCTGATGCGGTCGTCCAGATACGCCAGCACGACGATGCCGACGATGATTGACGGAATGCCTTCGATCAGGAACATCCACTGCCAGCCGGCCAGGCCGTAGAGGCCGGCAAACGCCTTCATCGCCCAGCCCGAGATGGGGCCGCCGATCACGCCCGACAGCGCAATTGCCGTCATGAAGAAGGTGGTGGTGCGCCCGCGCCGCTGCGCCGGATACCAATACGTGAGGTACAGGATGATCCCCGGGAAGAAGCCGGCTTCTGCCAGCCCCAGCAGGAAGCGCATCACGTAGAACATGGCCGGCGTGGTCACGAACATCATGGCCGCCGAGATGATGCCCCACGAGATCATGATCCGCGCGATCCAGATGCGTGCGCCCACGCGGTGCAGGATCACGTTGCTCGGCACTTCAAAGAGGAAGTAACCGATGAAGAAGATGCCGGCGCCGAGCCCATAGATGGTCTCGCTGAACTTGAGGTCGTTGAGCATCTGCAGCTTGGCAAAGCCCACGTTGACGCGATCGAGATACGCGACCACGTAGCACAGCAGCAGGAACGGAACCAGGCGCCACGTCACTTTGCGGTAGGTGGCTTCTTCAAATGCACTAGCGGACCGGGGCGGCAGCGTGCCTGCGCCGCCGACCGGTGAGGTGGGTGGGGTGGTGGTGGCCATCGGGTCTCCAGAGTTATTGTGAGTTCAGGCCGAGTGCTCCTCGTTACCTACCTCGGCCTGGAAAACCGCCACAGCATTCTGCGCTTCTCGGACGGGCGCGCCAAGACGCCCGCCGGCAGGGTTTATACGCAGCGCCCGCCGTCCACCTCCAGGCACGCGCCGGTAATGAACTCGGCTTCGTCCGACGCCAAGTACAGGCATGCGTTGGCCACATCCTGCGGCGTGGAGAGCCGCCCCATCGGGATCGTCGCCAGGAAGCGCGCGCGGTTCTCGGGGGTGTCGGGTACGCCCATGAACTGCTCAATGAGGCCCGTGGCACCCATTACCGGGTTCACGCAGTTCACGCGGATCTTGTCGGGGCCCAGCTCGGCCGCCATCGCCTTGCTGGCTGTGATGACGGCGCCCTTGCTGGCGTTGTACCAGACGAGCCCGGGCCGCGGCCGGATGCCAGCGGTGGACGCCACATTGACGAACACGCCGCCGCCGCGCTCCCGGAAGTGCGGGACGATGTGATGTGCCGTCCAGTAAATGCTCTTCACGTTGACGGCCATCACGCGGTCGAACTCGTCTTCGGTGATCTGCAGCAACGGCTTGTTCTTATGCGTCGTGCCGGCATTGTTCACGACGATGTGCAGATCGCCATAGCGCGCCAGCGTGGCGCCCAGCAGCTTGGCGACGGAATCGCCATTGGAGACGTCAGCCTGCACGAAATGCGCATCGCCGCCGGCCACGCGAATGGCGCTGGCTACACGCTCACCGGCCTCCGCATTCAAGTCGTTGACGACGACGCGTGCGCCTTCGCGGGCAAAGGTGTTGGCGATACCCTCGCCAAAGCCTGAACCCGCGCCCGTGACGATGGCAATCTTGCCGGCAAGCCGCATGGTGTCTCCTCGTGTTGTGGGTGGAATGTTGCGTTGTGCCTTAGCCGTGGCGGATGGCGATGGTCTTGAGCGTGGTAAAGCCGTAGAGCGCTTCGAAGCCCTTTTCGCGCCCGTGCCCCGAGTGGCCCGTTCCGCCGAAGGGCAGTTCAACGCCGCCGCCCGCGCCGTAATTGTTGATGAAGACCTGGCCGGCCCTGAGCTTGCGCGCAAGGCGCATCTGGCGGCCACCGCCGTTTGTCCACACGCCGGCCACCAGGCCGTACGGTGTGCCGTTGGCCAGGGCCAGCGCTTCGGCTTCGGTGTCGAACGGCATGGCGGCCAGCAGCGGACCGAACACTTCCTGCTGGGCGAGGCGGTGCGTGTGGGGTACATCCCGCAGCAGCATTGGCGCCTGGTAATAGCCGGTCTCGGGCGCCTCAGGCACCACCTGGCCCTGCGCCATCACCGGAATGTTGGCGTGCTGCGCATCCGAGACGAAATCCCACACGCGCTGCTGCTGCTTGGGGTTGATGAGCGGGCCGCAATCCAGATCCAGCGACGACGGGCCGACCCTGATCGATTCGAACACCATGGCGAGCCGGTCCAGCATTGCCTCGTAGATGCTGCGCTCGATCAGTACGCGGCTGCCTGCAGAGCAGGTCTGGCCGGCGTTCTGGATGATGCCGTTCACCACGGCCGGAATAGCCGCTTCCAGATCGGCATCGGCAAACACGATCTGCGGAGATTTGCCGCCCAGTTCCAGCGTGACGGGCACGTGGTTTTCGGCGGCCGCTCGCACAATGGCCTTGCCCGTTTCCGGCGACCCCGTGAACGACACATGGTTGATCCCGGGGTGCGCCGCCAGAGCCGCGCCGGCTTCGTGGCCATAGCCCGTCACGATGTTGAGTGCGCCATCGGGCAGGCCGGCCTCGGCGGCCAGCTCCGCCACGCGCAGGACCGACAGGCACGCGTCTTCCGCCGGCTTGACCACGCACGCGTTGCCGGCTGCCAATGCGGCGCCCACGCTGCGCCCGAAGATCTGCATCGGGTAGTTCCACGGGATGATGTGCGCCGTCACGCCATGCGGCTCGCGCACGGTCAGCACGGTGGTATCGGCCGGGTAGGGGATGGTCTGCCCGTGGAGCTTGTCGGCGGCGCCGGCGTAGAACTCGAAGTAGCGGGCGACGGCGCGGGCATCGGCGCGCGCCTGGCGCATGGGCTTGCCGGTGTCGCGGGCTTCCAGGCGGGCGAGTTCTTCTTCGTGATCGGCCAGGCGCAGGGCTACGCGCATCAGCACACGGCCGCGCTCGGCCGGCGCCAGTTGACCCCACACGCCTTCGAACGCCCGCCGCGCGGCATGCACTGCCACGTTGATGTCGGTGGCGTTGCCGCGCGCAATCTCGGCAAAGGATTGGCCGTCGGACGGATCGAACACCTTGATGCGCAGCCCCGAATCGGGCGACATCAGACGGTTGGCGATGAAGTGCTGGGCATGCATGGGGGGTTCCTGCAAAAGATCGGCAACGCCCGATTTTCGCACGGGTGCGGCCGGGGTAGGGCAAGCGTCCGAGTGTGAGGGGCTATAATGCCCGCCGACAGTTTTTCACGCTTCTTTCCAACCATTTGCGTCGCGTTTTTACGCACTTCGCGCATTCCGGAGCATTTCCATGAGCTTCAACAACGTCTCGCCGGGCAAGGACATCCCCAACGATTTCAACGTCATCATCGAGATCCCGGCGCAGAGCGACCCGGTCAAGTACGAAGCCGACAAGGAAACCGGCCTGCTGTTCGTAGACCGCTTCGTTGGCACCGGCATGCGCTACCCGGCCAACTACGGCTTCATCCCGCAGACGCTCTCGGGCGACGGTGACCCGGTCGACGTGCTGGTCGTCACGCCGTTCCCGCTCATCCACGGTTGCGTGGTGCGCTGCCGTGCCCTGGGCATGCTGAAGATGACGGATGAATCCGGTGTGGATGCCAAGCTGGTTGCCGTGCCGGTCAACAAGCTGAGCCCCGCAACGGCCCACATGACCGACCTGTCGGACGTCGGCCAGAACCTGCTGGATCAGATCAAGCACTTTTTCGAGCACTACAAGGCGCTGGAGGCCGGCAAGTGGGTCAAGGTCGAAGGCTGGGGCGGTATTGAGGAAGCCCACAAGGAAATCGCCGACGGCGTTGCCAACTATAAGAAGTAAGCTGTTTCAGGATTTTGCCGTACGGCATGTCTGACAAATCCCGGCCTCCGGATGGAGTGCCGGGATTTTTTCTTTGCAAAGCCGTCATCGGTGTAACGCACGGAGATTCGTCGACTCGCATCGGGGCGCCATCTGCGGCCGGGTGGGCCCGTTGTATGCGTTCCATGATATTTTTCACGCATAGCGCATACTTACCGCCCGGTAGTTCTGCTACACAGAGATTTAAGAAACGCTCATTTGCCCACCGGAAACGACCCCTCTAGACTCCCGGGCAAGTTTGACTCCAACCCCCGGTACTGCGATGTTGAACAAGACCGTTGTCGTTCCCGTGCTCTCCGCCGTGGCCATGGCCGCATTCACCGCGTGGGCGCTGCTGGTTGGGCCACCGGACGCAGCCCACGCTGGCGAGCGTGCCGTCGCATCGCCCTCCATGGCTGTTCCCTCCATGGCGGTTGATTCGAACGCCGCACACTGCGTGATCGCCCAGCAGAAACCTGCCGAGCACTAAGCTGCACCTTCGCGTCCGCCGTTCGTGCGGACGCTGTCTTTCCCGCCTCCGCTGTTTTCCCCCTGCTAGTCCGGTCCCGGCCGCTGCCTGAACGGCGAGCGGTCCGTCAGTTCGTCCAGATACGCTTCCATGCCGGCCGTTTCGCGGTCGAGGAACCTGCCCACGGCATCGGCAAATGCGGGGTGCGCCAGCCAGTGTGCCGACAGCGTCGCCACGGGCTCGAAGCCGCGCGCCATCTTGTGTTCGCCTTGCGCTCCGCCTTCGAACGTGCGGATGCCGTGCGCGATGCAGTACGTCAACGGCTGGTAATACGCCGTCTCAAAGTGCAGGCAGGGGTGATGCTCGATCGCGCCCCAGTAGCGGCCGTACATGACGGACGCCTCGGGGCGCATGTCGATCACCAGCAGCGCGCTGGCGATGTCATTGCCGTCGCGCGAGGCGATCACGAGCAGCAGGTTTTCCGGCATCGTCCGAGCGATCTGGCGGAAGAACTCCAGGTTCAGATACGGTGACGAGTGATGCTCGCGGTAGGTGGTGCGATAGCAGCGGTGGAAGAAGCGCCAGTCCGCGTCCGTCGCGGCTGCGCCGGGCACGTGGCGGAACGTGATACCGGCGTCGTGCACGCGGCGGCGCTCGGCGCGGATATTTTTGCGCTTCTTCTGTTCCAGCGCGCCCAGAAAATCGTCGAAGCTTGCAAAGCCCGGATTGCACCAGTGGAACTGCACCCCTTGCCGCAGCAGCATGCCTGCGGCGTGCAGTTGCTCGGCTTCGTCGGCAGTGGGAAACAGCACATGCAGCGATGACAACGCGCTCTGGCGCGCAACTGCCAGCAACGTTTCGACCAGCGCTGCGCGCGCAGCCGCATCCCGCGCCAGCAGCCGCGCGCCCTGCACCGGCGTAAAAGGGATGGCCGACAGCCATTTCGGGTAGTACTCGAGCCCGTGCTGCGCGTACGCATTGGCCCAGGCCCAGTCGAAGACTTATGTAGTCAAGCTCTTTCCTACCCGTTTGTGTCCAAGTGACCGATTGTTTCCATTTTCTATCTTGAGCCCCGAAGGGGCGAACACAGCAGTCAGTTCAAGAGCCTTTTGATTCGCTTATGCTGCAATGCAATAACGCCGGCAAGCGGTTGTTGCGGTGCAATAAGTGGATAACTTCCGATTCCCCACACGTGACAGGCGAAACGAGTGCAAATTTGCAGCGAATCGACCTGGCCACATCTACGTTATGCCGCCTGTCAGCTCATTCTTCCTTCCGCTTCCGGCCTGGCTTGAGCGGAACAGCTAGCTCACGCGGCTCGCCCAGAAGGTCGGTTACCTGAACGCCTAGGGCCTCCGCCAGCAAGACAATGTTGTCGAGCGATAACCGGTCACCAAACAGGCCTTGATGCCTTGCCCAAGGACATTGCCACAGCGATTCCCGAAACCGGCAAGAAGAATCTCTACTACCGCGACGTCCCGCTGGACGTGCTCGATGAAGTGTGGCTGCGGTTTCTCCAGGCGCTTGAACCGATTGGGTATGCGGGCAAACTCGGTGTGGTACTGTTCCAGTTCCCGCCGTGGCTGACCAGCGGCCCTGATGGGCGCGCCCACCTCGATGAATGCCTCAAGCGGATGGACGGCTACACCGTGGCAGTCGAGTTCCGAAACAAGTCATGGCTTGATGAGGGGCATGTCGCGTCGACGCTCGCGTTCGAGCGCGAGCACGGAGTGGTTCATGTCGTTGTTGATTCGCCGGCGGGAGTGACAAATCGCACGCAAACCGTATGGTCGGTAACGAATCCGAGGCTCGCCGTAGTGCGTCTTCATGGGCGCAATGCAGAGTCATGGAATGCCAGCGGCCCTTCGGCAGCAACGCGCTTCAACTACGACTACAGCTATGACGAGCTGCGCGAACTGGCTGGCCCGATTCGCGAGCTTGCAGCACAGACCGCCGAAACGCACGTCGTGTTCAACAACTGCTATGAGGACTATGCGACGCGGAATGCACGGTCACTGATGCGCATGATTGGCGCGTAAGGCAGCTGGAATCGGCCATATCCTATCGCGCGATTCTCCGCTCTCGTGGCTGAGATGCCGCCAGACAATGTACACGGGGTCGGCAGTGCCGCAGGACGAACAGCCCGCCGACCCAAGCGAGGCACGCATCATGCCGTCTTGCGGTCGGCGCTGAGGACGTCTTCTAGGGCATCAAACCACGAGCGTGTATGCACGATACGTGCCTTGTGGGCTTGGGCGTCGAGAATTTGCGCCTTGGTCATCTGTGACACCGCTTCCCAAGACTCCATCGGCAGCACGTAGGTCGCGTTGTTCACCTGCGGGCACTCCAGCACGCACAGCCCCTGTTTCACTAAGCCGAAGACGGCGTACCCCTCGAAGCCCCCAACGCCGATGGCGACGAAGTCGGGCTTCTTCTCACCGACGGCAGTGAGACGGGCGCGGAGCACGCTCTGGTTGCCGGTCGGGGCGCGTTCGACCATCTTCTCCAGCGCCGGTTTGGCCGATTCCCAAGGGTTCTTGCCGGGAGGCAGCAGCTGCCAGTGCAGGCGCCGCACCGGCGCGCTGACCCAGTTGCTGAGGTCCTTGCCGAGCACCTCGAAGCCGCCAAGCGCCTCGCGCAGCAGGTTCGCGGTGTTCGTGGCGACTGCGGTGTGGGCCTCGTCGTTGGCGAACGGGCCTGCCACCACGAAGCCCCGGCCATCGTCGCGGACCTTGATTTCCAGCTCAACGCTGTACGGCGCCATATGGGTGCGGGGGTAACGCTGGTAGGGCACGTCAACTATCCTTGACATTTCCTGGGTGTCGTAACGGCCGGCGAACTGGGTCCAATGCCATTCGACTTGGCGATATGCCGTCTCCATCGGCTGGTCGCGGTGGATGATGTCGAACCCCTCCGCATTGCGGCGGCAAGCCGGCCCTTTGCGGCCTGGGGGCAATAGGCGCTGGCCAGGAACGAGTGGGATGTTGAACCCCATTTCCTTGAGCTGGTTCTCGATATCGTCATCGAGAGCCAGGCCAAGCATGTATAGCTCGGACGGCTGCAGATGGTTGAGGTACTTGGAAATGTTCCGTGTTTTGCGGTTAATCTGCATATAGTGGGTCCTTTTAGGTTATCCGGGCGGGCAGAAATGCCCCCCTTATGCAGAAGGACTCCTCTGGACGGCGTCGTGGACGCTGGCGAACAAAAATTTATCTTGGCGCGCGCGTCCACGGACAGCCGCTGGAGAGTCTTAGGGAGGGAGGAGACCCCATCTATGTCTGCTGTCCCAAAACCCGAAGAGCGCCTGACCAGGGCTGAGGTGGGGGCCACCCTCGCGGCTTTCCAGCCAGCCGACTGGCAGCGCGCAAAGGTCATTGCCGCCGGCTTCTGCGGCGGTCTGACTGGCTGGAAGCCCGATGACCTACTGCAGGAGACCATGCTCAAGCTGCTAGACGGCACACGCATATGGCCCCGAGGCATCCACCCGCTAGTGGTACTCAAAACTGCTATGCACAGCGTCGCGAGCAATGTGCGAAAGCACAACGACGCGAGCCCCATCGATGAAAGCGTGGTCGTGGACCCGCTTGAAGTCGAAGATGATGACAAGACGCTGCTAGCGCACGGCAAGGTAACGGTGACGCCGGAGGACGAGACCTCTGGCAAGCAGCAGATGGCTGCTCTCTACGCTGCGCTCGGTGGCGACGAGGACTTGGAATTGTTTGTCATCGCGTGGGCAGGTGGTGCTCGCGGGGCCGAAGCATGCAGCGAACTAGGTTGGGATGAGAAGAAATACGACGCGGTTCGAAAGCGGTTGCTGCGCAGACTCGCAGCGCTAGACCCCGACCGGAGACCGAAATGATGAGCAAACCGACAAACGAATTCGAGAACTTCATCGACACCCTTGTGGATGAGTTGATTGCGATGCCCGACGACCAGGTGCTGGAAGGTCTTGACTCCGCCGCTGTGCAGGCGGACGGTCTGCGTTTGCTCCAAGCCGCCAAGGCCGAAGCCGGGCGTTCGCGGCTTGCTGCTGCCAAAGCCGGTTTTGCGGCGTTGAAGGAGCGGTCTGCCATAGCAGCCGCAGAGATGTCTGCGGAGGAGGCTCGTCGATTCATCGTTCAGGCTACAAACGATGGCAGGTATACGCTGGCAGCCCGAAGCCTTGGCGAGCTCTCGGATGACGAAGTGCTCAAGCTATACAGAAAGCTCAAGGCATTGGAGTCAGACGCGGACGGAGCTGAGAAGTGACTTCTGCAGGCGAGCGCGCTGAGGCGTTGGTCGCGGAGCTTGGCATCACGGGTCCCCAGGATTTGGACGTCGACGCTATTGCCTTCGACTCGGGGGTCGAAGTGGTCTACGAAGCGATGACGGGGTGCGAGGCATCACTCGTCGGCTATCGCGACCGTGCAATTGCGACCATCAATCCGTCAGGAGTGCGTGGTCGCGAGAGGTTCTCGGTTGCGCACGAGTTGGGACACTGGCATCTTCACAGGGGACGCTCGTTCCAATGTCGTGTCGATGACCCGAGCACCAACCTTTCCTCCAACCGTGCCCTGGAGAAGGAGGCGGACAGTTTCGCGGCCCATCTGCTATTGCCCGCGCCGCTCTTCAAACCGGTGGTTGCCCAGCTTGGGCAGCCGAGCTTTCAGCAGCTCACAAAGGTGGCCGGAGAGTTCGAGACGAGCACTATGGCAACGACACTGCGTCTCGCGGACATCGACACCCTGCCGGTTATCGTGGCTTGCTATAGCAGGGATGGGAGGCGTTGGAGTTTGCCGGCAGCGCACATCCCGAAGCGCTGGTTTCTCAAAGGCAAGTTGGACGAGGACACCTTCACCTACGACCTTCTCAACAGCGGAAAGGAATGCAGGTACCTCGGCAAACAATCGGCTGACGCCTGGTTCGAGAACGACGACGCCGGGAAATATGAGGTGCTGGAGCAGTGTATCGGCAGCGTAGGCGGTACCGCGCTTGTGCTTCTGTACCTGCAATCCGACATGCTATACGCGGGATTCGACTGGAACGTTGGCAATCGCAGGTACAACGAACGGGGCTCTTATGTTCCCCGGCGAGGCGCCTATGCGTTGCACCAGTTTGTTTAACGTGGTCAGGTCCAGACAGTCGGCTCGATGGACGAAAACATCCTCGGCAGTTGCCAGCGAAGTTGGTACAGAGTCACCAATGGCTCGGTGAATGTGAATGCAATTCGAAGCAAAGGAAATCAGGCGCGGGAAAGCGCTCAAAATATGCAGAGATGACGGACGTTGGCGAGCCAGCGATTCTTCGACCAAGGGAGCCGGCAGTCCCTCACTGAAAATGATGTCTGCTCTTGGGGCCGGCGCGGGTTTTCCGTGGGAATCTACGACACCAAGAGACTGTAGCAACGCGCGCTTCAAGATTCCAGCGCCTGCGAGTTGCACTTCGTTTCCTGGCGCGCCTGGGTCACGGCGTAGTGACGAACACTCGAGAGCCCTAGCAATGGCTCTGTCCGAAAGCGATGTATCCCCTAATCTATGGGCAACTCTGCGCCTAAGCTCTCGCAGAGATATGGAGTTTGTGAGGACCCGACCGTTGTGTATATATGCAGACACGCAGGCCCCGACAAGTCGGCGGCTGTCATCTTGTGGAACGTCATGTTGGACTGATGCAAAGCGGTCAACATTATCCCAGGGCAGAAAGGGAATGAGGCAGTAGGGATTGGCGCGAACTTGCTCTCTTGCGCCGGTCCACAGCCGCATGATTTGGTCAACTGTCTCGGCTTGTGGGTGACATGGGTATAGCTCCTTAATGAGTTCTAGTTGCGCAATATACTTGCGCCATGCCGAGAAGAGGTCAGTGGCGGAGGCTCCTCGAATGCCGGCGGTTGAGAGCCGCGTGCTGTCAGCTGAATCCAGTACGTCGTAAATGGCATCCCGGAATGCTCCCCAGAGTCTCCGGCTTCTTCGCATGTCAAATTCAGGGAATGCTGGATGTCGTGCCAAGAGGCCCACAATGGCCTCTCCCTCCGGTCTACAGGCCAATGCCTTGGTCGCTCGAATCTGCGGGCCATAGACAGCATGCACCTCCCGCACCCCTGTAATGACCCAGTGAAAACCTGCTCACGTCACAATGGAAGAAAAGACGATGAGCACGAAGATGGAAGAAGACATCAAGCGGTGGACGGCCAAGCGCAAGAGCGCGTTGGTGCTGGACATCATTCAGGGCAAGACGACAGTGGCAGAGGCCAGCCGCGCCTATGACCTGTCGCCCTCCGAGGTCGAGGGTTGGGTGGATGACGGCAAGCGCGGCATGGAGAATGCGCTGCGGGCCAACCCGCTGGACCTGAAAGATCAGTACGAGCGGCAGATCAAGGACCTGCAGGAAGCGTACGGCGAAGCCATGCTGGAGTTGCGCGCAAGAAAAAAATTGCAGTCCCTGCTGGGCGAGGACGACAAGTGATCGAGATGATCCGCCAGGGACTGCAGGCTGACGGCATTACCGTCTCGATCTCGAAGCTGTGCCGGTGGTTTAACGTACCGCGTCGCAGCGTGTATTACCGGCCAGTCAAGGCAGAGCCGAAGGTCCAGGCCCGCTTCGCGGAGCCGATCAAGGCGATGATCGAAGAGTCGCCGTCGTTCGGTTACCGTACCGTCGCGTATCTGCTGGGGTTCAATAAGAACACCGTGCAGCGCATCTTCCAGCTCATGGGTTGGCAGGTTCGCAAACGTCCCGTCGGCTTCCGGCCGCGCATTCAAGCGATGCCGTCAGTGGCTACGGCACCGAACGAGCGCTGGTCGACCGACATGTGCCGCGTCTGGGCCGGCCGAGACGGTTGGGCAACGCTGGCGCTGGTGATCGACTGCCACACACGGGAGCTGCTGGGTTGGCACCTGTCGCGCAGCGGCAAGGCCACTACGGCGTCGAGCGCGCTGGAGCATGCGCTCATCGCCCGGTTCGGTACCCTGGGAAGGGTTCCGACACCATTCTTGCTTCGCAGCGACAACGGCCTGGTCTTTACGAGCCGCGATTACACAGCCTTGGTGCGCAGCTATGGCCTGCGTCAGGAGTTCATCACGCCGCACTGCCCGCAACAGAACGGCATGGTCGAGCGCGTGATCCGCACGCTCAAGGAGCAATGCGTGCATCGTCATCGCTTCGAAACGCTGCAGCATGCCAGTCGTGCGATCGCCGACTGGATTCAGTTCTACAACCACCGACGGCCCCACCAAGCGCTGAAGATGAAGACCCCGGCTGAGGCATTCGCTTTAGCCGCCTAACCTGTGCAGGTTTCACTGGGTCATTACA